>Ga0123355_10013033_pt1 | contig 12911 bp, 9 predicted proteins | sample TergutEmb28metaG_3_FD_89872 | JGI IMG/M metagenome (GOLD analysis project Ga0123355, IMG submission 89872) | Embiratermes neotenicus P1 segment gut microbial communities from Petit-Saut dam, French Guiana - Emb289 P1 | ecosystem: Host-associated > Arthropoda: Insects > Digestive system > Gut ... | reverse complement strand
TAAATATTCTTTTGGTGCTGTTTCCTTTTTTAGTGTTCATAAATTTCTCCACTTTAATTTATTTAGTTGACATTTAAAGTCGACGAATTAATTATATCATAATTCTACGCAAAAATCAAGAGCAAAAATTTGCATTGCAAAAAAACCTCACCGAATCTCAAAATTCGGTGAGGTTTAATTTTTTACAGGTTTTACACGTTCGCCTTATCAGCTTTTTTCACGAAAGTGAACATTGTGATACCAGCTGCCGTCAAAGCAAGTGCTCCAACAAGAAAACCATTTACGCCGGTGTCCGGAGATGAGCCATATACTCTCCACTGAGCTACAAACGTAACGTCGGCGGTTACTACATGACCGACAGGGTTGAGCGTCGCATTGCCTACATTCCAATTGTTAAATAACCAATCTTCATTTGGCGTTGTTCCGGGAACATGAGTCGTAGTAAGCGTCGTTCCTTCAGGAATTCTGAGTGTAATGTTTGGCGTTCCACCCACAAGAGTTCCGTTAGTTCCAGGTTGGAACGTTACTGTAAAAAATGGCGGAGGCGGAGGCTCGACAGGCGTGAAATATGCAATGAAAATTATACTCCACGAGATAAAATCATCTTCATCAGTACCCAAGACATTTCTAAACTCGGTCAACGCTTCGCTGCTGAACAACTCATCTCCCATAGGACCATATCCGGTACCAACCGGAGCGATGCCCGTTACACTCGTAATCGGATCGAACAATTCATCACCCGGCTCTATGTAAAAAGTCTCGGATGGACTAGTTGTCGCTACCCATGGTCTCCAACCAGCGAAGAAATAGCCTTCTTCTGCAATTGGCACAGGTATCTGCCCCAAACTCAACTGTCCACCTGATTGAACCATTGATGTAACGATGTATCCGGTAAAACTGGAGAATACCCAGCCTATAACATGAGATGCAGGAGCGTCTGCCAATGGTATTTGACCAGCTAATGTTCCAGAATTATGTGCTGAATTATTCGTGACTATAAATCCAATGGGAAGCATATCGGCTTCGTTAGGATTGCCATCACCATTTGCATTTAGAAAAACACCCGCAAAGGATACCATTGGCATTATTAATGCAAACGTTAAAAGGAGAATTAGCGATTTCTTGATTGTTTTTTTGTTCATTTTGTTTCCCTTTCCGACCATCTTTTATACAGTTGCTTTATCTGCCTTTTTAACAAAGACAAACATCACGCCACCGAGAGTCACCAACGCAATTGCTCCAATAGCGAAGCCCGAGATGCCTGTTTGAGGAGAGCGAACTCTCTCGTACGTCGCAACGAATTCCACATCTTCAGTTACTTCAAAATCAACAGGATTCACATCCCAGCCGGTGTGGTTCCATCCTTGATTTGCAGTAATTTCGGGAATATCTGCTTCAGTCAAAATTGTACCGATAGGCACACTAATTGTGATATATTCATAGTTGCCATCTGCGAATACGCCATTTGCTCCGCGACGGAATGTCACTTCGACGAGTTCTGTATATGTAGCAGTGAAAGAAACATCGCCTGTCACAGTAAATCCGACTGGATTGCTAGGTGAATTCCATCCTGTATGAGCCCATCCGTTATTGGCTGTTACAGCAGGAACGTTGCTTTGTTGAAGCACAGTGCCTCTTTGAACTTGAATGGCAATGTAAGTTACATAGTTAGCAAACACTCCATTCGCACCTGGATAGAATGTTACGGTATACATTATTGCTTCGAAATGCGCCTCAAATACTGTATCAGCCGTAATCGCAAGACCGCGAAGAGATACGTCACTGGTAAACTCGCCTTGATGTTGATTACTAGTCCAATGAGAGAACTGATAATTCGTATTTCCTGTCGGGGTAGGAATAGTTTGCGACGCAACAAGAGTGTTTCCATGAGCAACCGTCAAGTTAGCATCACTGCCATATGGGCTAATTGCTCCATTCGATCCTGCCACAAAGCTCACATTACGAAGCACTCGAATGTTGGTCATTTCAACTTGCTGACCTGCACCGCCTGCTGTGATAGTAAACGGATTTGAAACAGGTCGACCGGTACCATCAACGCCACCCGTTCCAACGTTAGAGCCAGGAAGATTCCAAGGACCGGGGTGGTTTCCTGCCGTTAACTGTACAAAACGATATGTACCATTTGCTAGTGAAACGGTATCCAAATATCCGAGGTTGTTAATTGCTCCGTTAGCATGGATAAAACCAAAGCTCGAAAGACTCCATGTGCTGTTTACAGAATCATAGACTTCAAGTGCAAATGTTGCACCAATCAAGTTAAAGTTATTGTGGAAGTCACGCAAGAAAACACGTCCACGTTCAGCTTGAAGAGGAGTAATTGACTCGCCAGCTGCGAAAGGAACTCTGTTTGCTCCAGAGGGACGCAAACGAAAACCAGTATCGTCTGGACCTTCATAACGGCTCGAGTAAACACGAGCAGTGTTTGTAACTGTTGCGCCTGCATAATGGGCAGGTAGCTGCTCATCAAAGGCAAATCTATACTGTTGAAGGTGACCACCAACGACATTTCCATCTCCAAAAGTATCGGTATAGAAATCGAATAGCTCTTGGTAAGTAGCATTAATAGGGGGGTCAAAGCTAAGATTCGCATTCGCGCGTTGACTTGCCCAGTTAGGTGAAATCAATGAACGTGTCATAGGTTGACCGAAATATTGCGGCCTTGGGTCACGCGATGTAGCGGTATTAACATCGCCAATCCAAACTACTATTGTATCAGAATTAGCACCTTCGTATACACCCCATTGCAGCTGGTTAGCTTGCACTAAGGCCAAGAAGTCTTCAAAAGATTCGCCATTATGAGGTATTTGTTCAAAATGACTCGTTATGGCAGTTCCACTGTTGGCATTTGTTCTTCTTCCCGCATTTGGACCAGGTTCAAGAGTATATGTCCAAGACCATCTTGATTGAATGCCAAAACTACCCGGAACCATTCTATAGGCTAGTTCGTCAATGATAAGTACGCCTTGTTGAGGAATGAAAGACTGACCGCGGCTCAATCTCAAATGAGCGTATGCATCCTCACCAACATGAATTTGCCAATTTACAGAGTTGGCGGGGTTTTGTGGTGCAGTACCGGCAGTTTTTCTACTAGATCCGCCTGCAGACCCGGGGGCTCTCTGGAGAGGAGTGCGAGCAGGGAATGAAATATACTGAGAAGAACCGCCGAACGTTACATATTGAGTTAGACCCCAGTTGCCTCCACCTGTAGCATGTAAAGCATTAGTGGAAGTACCGATAACGCCGTCAATTTGACCAGCGGCACCAATATTCTCATTGAAAACAACCACAATACGGTCAGCGGCGGCATTCGCTCCTCTAATTAGTTGCCATTGACCAATCTCTTCATCATTTTCGTTGAAAAAGCTCACAGGCGGTACTGTTGCGATTGGACGCCAAACACCTGTCGCCATTTCTGGCATTGGGAAGATTATGTAGTCTCCACCAACCACGGGGGTGTTTGGTGTCAATGTCCAGGTAAACATTAATCTATGTCTTTGCGCGTTCCCATCGCTAGCAGATGGAATAGAGCCGCTAACTCCGACTGTACTGGAAACTTGAACGTTGTTCTGATTGTAAATACCCCAGAAATCTACTTCGACTTGGGCAGAATGGTCAACGCCTGTTCCGCTTATAATTGGATTAGCATTAACAATCAGCATCATCATTCCCAATGATACCACTATTGCAAAAACCAAAAATGCGATTGTAATCTTTTTGTTGAATCTTAAATTCATGGTGCAATTCTCCACTTTGTTATTGTAAATGTTACTACATGTTTGCTTTATCTGCTTAGAGACCGTGCGAAAATAATCTGCAAACGTGTAAACAGATAGAATTATATCACATCGATTTCCAAATGTCAAGTCTTTTTCTACGACTTTGAATATATATTGTTTTCAAACACAATTATATCATTAAATAGATTGCTCCAAGGATTATTTTGGCTATTTTTGAGGCGACAATGTCGTGACGTGTATAATTTTGTGTCAAAAAAACTGTACAATGTTGTTTGGATTCAGCGTGCGCAAATTCAACACTTGCTTTCTTCGCCACTTTATGTTATAATATTATGATTACAATGACAGGACGAACGACAATGAACATATGGCATGATTTTTCACCCGAACGGATTACTCCCGAGCGTTTTACCGCTGTGATTGAGATTGAAAAGGGTGGTAAGATGAAATACGAACTGGACAAGAAGACAGGTATGCTGATTCTTGACCGCGTACTGTATACATCAACGCATTATCCCGCGAGTTACGGCTTTATTCCGCGGACATATGCCGAGGACGACGACCCATTGGATGTTCTTGTACTGTGCAGCGAGCCGATTCGTCCTATGACATTGGTTGAAGTTTATCCTATTGGCGCAATCAACATGATTGACGACGGAAGCACGGACACGAAAATCATCGCCATTCCCTTTGGCGACCCGAATTATAACAGCTATCACGACATCAAAGAACTGCCCGTACATCTTTTCGAGGAGATGCAGCATTTTTTCAAAGTTTACAAGACACTTGAAGGCAAAAAGACAGCAAAGCTCAACCGAGTGGGGCGTGATAAGGCTGTTCGAGCCGTTACCGAGGCTCTTGATAGGTATGAAAAAGAGTTTTGCAGAGGCAACTCATGAAGAAGTTTTGCATAGTCCTCGCCGCTGTGACACTGATGCTACTCGTAAGCAGTTGTGACCGGTTACCAAATGTACAAATCACTCGCGACATGAGTGACGAAACCATGACTATTGAACGCAGCGGGACAGAGAGTATTTACCGCCTTGATGTTTCGCGGCTCACACTGAACATGAACCGCGACACGCCTGCCATTCGAGTGATTCCGGCTGCCACGGCGAGTGTCACGCTGATTTGTAGCGTAGATTTTAATAACTACGGCTTGAGTGTGACTATTGAAAATGGAGTGATTTCCATTTCTACTGAGCACAACCACATTTATGCCGACGACAATTTTAGTTTGACTGTTCGTGCAACATTATCAAATGTGCAGCTGGACGGCGGATACAACTTTGTCATGGATGGCGGAGCTGCAGCTGACGATTTTCGCATCACCACTCGAGGAGCTGTCAATGCAAACATAACTAACCTGCGCACAGAGAGTATTGCGGCAACCGTCGAGGGTGTCGGGTCGTTGACTCTAACCGGCAACACCGATAGAAGCGACATCAGAATCAACGGAATAGGCAATATTGCTGCGCGCGAGTTTGTTTCTACCAACGCGGAAGTACGCGTTACAGGAGCGGGTAACATTGAGTTGTCAGCGACTACTACACTTTATGCCAGCATTCGCGGGACAGGTACAATTCGCTACTGGGGCAGTCCGACGCTCGAGAGGTCTATCGTTGGAGTTGGGCGTATTGAACGGCGCGGAAGTGTGGTTTTCCCGGAGTATCAGGATTCGGTTGGCTAGGCAGCCAAGAAATAAGGAGCTAACTATGCTCAAAAGCATGACAGCATATGGTCGCGCGTCAGGTGTCACTGACACACTGGCGTCCAAAGAAATCATTGTCGAACTAAAGTCGGTGAACAGTCGCTATCTTGACTTGACTGTCAAGACGGGACGCGCCTACGGATTTCTCGAAGAAAAGGTCAAAGCACATATCAAGCGCAGCGGTATTACTCGCGGCAAGATGGACATTTATGTGGGAATCAACGTGCTGCAAGATAGCACACGTGAAGTGCATCTTGACAAAGCATTTGCCGAGAGCTACATCGGTGCTCTACGCGCATTACGGGACGAGTATGCTCTGCCCGACGACATCACCACCATGTCAGTTGCCCGAAACGGCGACGTGCTGACTTTTGTGCGCAGCGAGGAGGATGTAGAGTCTGTATGGAACGAGGTGTTGCCATTCGTGGATGCAGCTATCGCCGACTTCAACACCATGCGCACGGCTGAGGGTGTAAATCTAGCTGCAGATTTGGCAGCAAAAAAGTCGCAACTCGAAGAGATGGCAAAAGATATCGAAACTCGTGCCTCCGAATACACAGCAAACTATCGCACCAAACTGGAAGCTCGTCTGGCTGCGGTACTCAATAAATTAGATATTTCCGTTGACGAGCAGCGAATCGTCACCGAATGCGCTATTTTCGCAGACAAGACTTCGGTCGACGAGGAGTTGGTGCGCTTACGGTCGCATTTCTCTGCTTATGATGAAATGCTGAATTCCGACGAAGCCATCGGGCGCAAGTTGGACTTCCTTGTGCAGGAAATTAACCGAGAAATCAATACCATCGGCTCAAAGTGCAACGAAATCGAAAGCTCTGCGATCGTGATAGAAATGAAACATCTGCTTGAAAAAATTCGCGAGCAGGTGCAAAACATCGAATAGCGCAGCCAAGGCTGAAGTCGCCGAGAATGACGAAAAAGTTTGGAGTGGGAATTCACTTCCCACGGGAAAACTTTCGAGGAATGTCTCTCGAGGTGACGCAAGCCGTCTATCATATCGGCGACCAACACAAAAACCACCCCGGCACTACGCGCCACCCCTCCACGGGAGGGGAATTATCACACGGAGGAATCATGACCCACGGAAAATTAGTTGTCATATGCGGACCGAGCGGCGTTGGCAAGGGCACAGTTATTGCGAAACTGCTTGCAAACGAACCGAACTGCGTATATTCTGTGTCTGCAACGACACGGTCTCCGCGTGCCGGTGAAGTAGATGGTCGAGAGTATCACTTCCTCACGGGGCAGCAGTTCATGTCACGTGTAGAATCGGGCGATATGCTCGAGTGGGCGGAGTACGGCGGGAATCTATACGGTACTCCACGAAGCGAAGTGGAAGCATCACTCGTAAGTGGTCGCAACGTCATTCTCGAAATTGAAGTTGTCGGAGCGTTCCAAGTTCGTGAAAAAATGCCCGAATGCCTAATGATTATGATAACCGCCCCCGACATTTCCATCATTGAAGCTCGCCTGCGTGAGCGCGGCACCAATGATGAAGATGACATCCTTCGTCGCTTGGAAATAGCGAAAATCGAACTTGCACAAGCAGATAAATTCGACCATGTTGTGGTCAACCAAAATAATATGAGCGACAAAACAGCAGCGGATATCGCCGCTATAATCGCCAAAGAAATGAGAACCTCATGATTCAATCCAGTTACCAAAAAATTATCGGCGGCAAGCACAATCGCTATACCATTACCATCGCCACGGCAAAAGCGGCTCGCTTTGTCACAGAAGAATATATGCGCCAGCGTGATTCGGCAGAAAAAATGATCGCTCGAAAAGAGACCGACAAAAGTATTTCTTCCATGATTAACAACGAGATTCGTGACGAAAAAGCTATAAAGACTGCCATCCGTCGTTTGCAAAACAACGAATACGATATCATCGTCAAGGAATAAAAGTAGAGTACCATATGCAGCACAACACCGCGCGAGTGTGGATTCTTGACGCACTCTATCACATGGACAAGGGGTATGATTATCACATACCTCCTGATTTGCGTGGCAAAGTGCTGCCCGGAGGGTTGGTGTTCATCCCTTTTGGCAATGCCAACAAGAGCAGAGTCGGACTTGTCGAATCAACATTTGACTTACCTGCCGATAGCTTGGACAAACTCAAGCCTATTTTTAACCTACACGATAATTCCGAAGCCAAGTTAAGCACAGAGCTGCTTGCCTTGTGCCATTACATCAAAGACACTACGTTTTGCACGATGGGTGACATCGTTCGCTGTGCGCTGCCGTTCGGACTCAGTTTTTCTGTGGATGAAATATACGCCCCCCATCCCAACGCTAATCGTGAAGAGCTCAATGCAAACACGTTGGTCATTTTCGATTTCGTCAAACTAAAAGGCAAAGTGACTGTCGTCGAAATTGCCAAGCAGTTTGGCAATGAATCGGTTGGCGTGCTGCGAAGTCTCACCGAAGCAGGCATACTGGTACGAAAGTACAAAACCTCGGATAAAGCGAAGAGTCAATTCGCTGAGCAGTTGGAACTAACTCCGTTTGCGCTAGGCGAGCAGATTGCAGCCAAAATAAAGCTGCGAAGTGCGGTACAGCAACAGATTTTCGATCACCTACTTGCCCATGGCAAGACTGAAGCGGCGGAACTACGCTCGTTATACAGCGCAACCGCTGCGCATATCAAGGGTTTGGTGGCGAAAGATTACGTGACTGTTACATCCGAAGACATCTTCCGCAGTCCGCTGGTTGATGCTCAAATTCAGACGGGCAAAACCGCGACATTATCACCCGAGCAGCAATCAGCAAGCGATGTACTACGCTCGCTGTACGACACAGGCGAAGCAAAGGCTGCACTTCTGCACGGAGTGACTGGTAGCGGCAAGACACACGTCATGCTCGACACCATCCGTCACGTCGTCGATTCAGGGCGAAGTGTGATAGTGCTTGTACCAGAAATATCGCTCACACCTCAAACTGTGGCTCATTTCACACGTGAATTCGGGAAAAATATCGCTGTGTTGCATTCATCCCTCTCGAGCGGGGAAAGATATGACCAGTGGCGATTGATTGCACAAGGAAAAGTACAGATTTGCATCGGTACACGCAGCGCCGTCTTCGCCCCATTCGAAAATCTTGGACTCATTATCATCGACGAGGAGCAAGAACACACTTACAAGTCGGACATGAGTCCACACTATCATGCGCGTGACGCTGCTCGATTCCGCTGCGCTAAAAATAACGCTCTTATGCTGCTCTGTTCCGCGACTCCTTCGGTCGAGAGCTATCACAAAGCAACCACCGGAGCATACACGCTGGTTGAATTAACCCAACGTTATGGCAACGCCACGTTGCCTGAGGCAGTCATTGCCGATATGCGCGGATGTGTGCCTTCGGATATCGTGGGCGAGACGCTGTCAGCGGAGCTGGAGGCGAACCTCGCCCGTGGCGAACAGAGTGTGCTGTTCGTCAATCGCCGCGGATTCAACACGCTGGTAACTTGCGTGTCGTGTAGCACCGCTGTCACGTGCCATCGCTGTAGCGTGAGCTTGACCTATCACCTTAAATCCCCCCGTCGGCGCAATTATCTGCCCGGCGAAGACGTTTCCCCCGACGAGCGAGCGCGCCGTGACGGCTATCTCTGTTGTCACTACTGCGGCGAGCGGAGCAATGTTCCGCAAAATTGCACCTCGTGCAAGAGCGAGCATCTCCAATTCCTCGGATTCGGCACACAAATGGCAGCGGAAAAGCTGCAAACGCTATACCCCAACGCCTCGCTGGTGCGCATTGATGCGGACACTACTACAGCCAAGCACGCATTTGCCGAAATGCTGACCAAATTCCGTGAAGACAATGTGGACATCATGCTGGGGACGCAAATGGTGACAAAAGGTCACGACTTTCCCAATGTGACACTGGTGGGCATATTGCTTGCGGATACGAGCCTATACCTCGATGACTATCGCGCCAATGAGCGCACATTTGGACTGGTGACACAAGTCATCGGACGCGCGGGTCGAGCAGGTCCGGGCGGACGAGCTGTCATTCAGACATATTCTCCCGAACACCGCATTCTCGAGCTTGCGAAAAATCAAGATTACAAGGCGTTCTTCGCCGATGAGATTGCATTCCGCCGTGCACTGCTGTTCCCTCCATTTTGTGATGTTGTGATGGTCACCCTGTCTTCTATTGATGAGTCTGACCTACGCAATGTCACTACCGAGTTCAATAAGCGACTGCACCAATTACACCGCAGCGAATATGCCGACATCGCGTTGATTGTCTTCGGTCCACACGAAGCAGCAGTGTATAAGATCAACGATCGCTATCGCATGCGATTTATCCTCAAGTGTAAAATGGCTGACCGCCGCACACGGGAACTTTTTAACGCCCTGCTTGTCGAATTTGGTAGAAAAACAGCAAAGAAAATCGGACTGAGTATCGATGTAAACCCGAATAATATTTAGAAAGATATAAAAATGAATGAAACACTTTTTTGAATTTATGAATACAGGAACCGTCTCCAAGTTCCTGTCACGCACAGGAGTGATATGGTTTTGCTTCTTGTTATGGGAACTTATATTACGTGCTGCTGTCGCGTTGCATGGCTATGTCGACGACTACGCAGTAACGACATTTTTTTCGGGGTCATTGGTACGCATTGTGCTTATTACGCTGCCCCTAGCCTTATTCATCTCAGCAATTGTTACGATTTGCGGCAAGAGAAGACTGCGCGGCTGGGTTGGAATCACGCTGATGACGGTCATCGCCCTTGCGTTTATGTCGCAACTTATCAATTTTAGTGTGTTCCAAACCTACTGGGTCATTAATTCTCTAGGTCAAGCTACGGAATTATCTGATTTTTATGCTACAATTCTCACCAACACAATTAGCAATATTCACTGGTTTACTGGAATTATACTTGTGTTGGTCATTTATATACTGTTCGAGCTGAAAATTATCAAATCAATCGAAATGACTTCTCTCAGTCAGGTTTCCGCCATTGTTCTGGCAGTTGTCATGACTTCGACTGCTGCATGGATCGGATTTATTCCCGCAGTTCGCGACCCTTCATCAACAATGGGCGTATTTTTCGGCAAAAACGAATATAATGTAAATGCATTATTCAACAACAGCGGATTCCTCGGAGCTTTCGGAGTTCAGCTTGCCGATATAATCTTCGAGCGTGGCGCTGTCGGCGATGTTGATGACATAGAATGGCCTATAGTTTCCGAAACCCCGGAAGAAACACAACCTCCACTTCCGCCCAGAGAGCCGTATGCCATCATCGACATCGACTACGACGACGTTCACCAAGTAACTGTCTTCTGGAATGAATACCATCATGGCGACGGCAGATATCTCAGACAAGGCGAAGAGTTTATTGTTGAAAACGGCAGTATTGTAATCACGCTCACTCTCAATTTCATCGAAAATCTGTCAGAAAGAGTATACACTTTCAAAGTGAGTTTCCTCGATGAAAGTGGAAGTGATGTCGAAGACTCGGTACTACTGAATCTCACCATTATAACAAGTGGTACCAGTGAAGCTGGCAATAGCAGCGATGACAGAGTTAGTCAAGACTTCGGAACTGTCAATCCTGAAGGTGATCCTGCGCCTCTTCCGGAGCCGCCGACGTACAACATGTTCGATATCCCGTTTGATGTGTTGGCGAGCAATACTACAAATGCTCGACTTCGTCAAGTGCATGAATTCTTTGGCAGCCGTCCTCCCAGTCGTCAAAATCATATGACCGGCATATTCGAGGACTACAATCTTATCTTCATCACAGCCGAGGCCTGGTCGGACTTTGCCGTGCGCCCGGACACGACGCCCACATTGTATCACATGATGCACAACGGTATCCACTTCAGAAATTTCTACAATCCATCATGGAATGTCAGCACTTTGGATGGCGAATTTGTCAATTTGCTGGGAATGTTCCCTACTCCGGGGGTATGGAGTTTATATCGCACAGGGCGGGATAATGTTTGGTTACCATTCAATTTTGCACAGCAATTCAGTAACCTCTTCAATGACAGTCCACGCGCTTATCACAACTGGACATGGAATTTTTATCGCAGACACATTTCACATCCTCGCCTCGGCTATGCATGGTCGGCTCGTAATGGTTCAGCAAATGGTGGGACAACATTAAGATTTAGTCCTGATATGTGGCCGAACAGCGACAACGCTATGATGCGTAAAACTGTGGACAACTGGATTGACCGCGCAGAAAATGGAAATCCATTCCACGTATACTACCTCACGGTCAGTGGACATCGTGAGTTCACATTTGGCGGCAACAATATGGCTCGTCGTCACCGCAGTGCTACCAACCATCTGATTCCTTACGGTTATACCGAAGGCGCACGCGCATATCTCTCTTCGCAAATTGAGCTAGAGCTTGCAGTTGCATATCTTATGGAGCGTCTGGAAGATGCCGGCATTGCCGAACGTACGCTGATTGTCATCGCTTCCGACCACAAACCATACGGACTTACCCATGCGGAAATTGCACATCTTAGTGGTCGTCCTGTTGCAAATGCGCATAGAGATGCCATGGAGCTTCGTCGTAGCGGTGCTATTGTCTATGCCCGTGGGATGGATCCTGTGACGGTTGACCGCCCCATGAGCAACGTGGATTTGCTGCCTACAGTCAGCAATCTGCTTGGCTTGCCGTTCGACTCGAGAATGATGATGGGAATTGACGCATTCGGCAATCAACCATCACTTGTCGTATTTAATAATGGCAGTTTCATTACAGATAATGGCAGGTTTAACCGCCATAATAATACTTTTGTACAAACGTCGAATCGCGAGCTTCCTAGTGATTACCGTCAGAGAGTTTCGCAAATTGTATCCGCTAAACGGACTATTTCCACAGCTGTACGCGAGTTGGATTATTTCCGTCGCATTGAAGATTATCTGATGCCATATTTTGCGTCAAGGACGTAAGTTCATCATGTTAATTTGAATTACGCAACCGCCGGATTCATGAACAGCTTGCGCATCCTCGTGTCATTGACGATTTTTTGCCTAGCGGGACAAGTGAATTGCCCCTGCAGCAAATAATTTCGCCAAACTCGAATGCTCCAGCCTTGGCTCGCGCATTTCCGCCGCATTGAAGATTACTTGATGCCATATTTCTCATCACGAACGTAAAACAATCACCCAGAGGTGCACCCATGGCTCTGCTAACCATACTCAAAAACGAAGATCCTACCCTCCGCGAAGTCAGTCGCTCTGTCGATGAAATCACACCTCGAGTGCACATGCTGCTTGACGATATGGTAGAAACCATGCGCCAAGCAGACGGAGTTGGGCTTGCCGCTCCGCAAGTGGGTATACTTCGCAGAGCTATCGTTGTCGAAGTGGACGAGGGCGAGGTTTTCGAGATGATCAACCCCGAAATAATCGACGACGATGGCATAAGCGAAAGCGTAGAGGGTTGCCTCT
>Ga0123355_10013032_pt1 | contig 12912 bp, 12 predicted proteins | sample TergutEmb28metaG_3_FD_89872 | JGI IMG/M metagenome (GOLD analysis project Ga0123355, IMG submission 89872) | Embiratermes neotenicus P1 segment gut microbial communities from Petit-Saut dam, French Guiana - Emb289 P1 | ecosystem: Host-associated > Arthropoda: Insects > Digestive system > Gut ... | reverse complement strand
TCGGTTAATTAATGGGTATTTATGCACCCCCCCCGTGCCCTGTGCCCCCCTCCCGCCCCCGGGGCCCCGGTAAATTTTTCCCGCTCCCCCCCCCCCCCCTTCCCTCAACGGCACTGCATTCAGGAGGTCCGCCATCATTCCGGCTCTTTGTCATTCAAAAAAAAATGCGATGTTGATTTGAGATGGAACAACAAGTGCGTTAATCACACGCTCCTTCTTCTCTGTAGTGGGATATTCTCTTTTAGCTGTGGTAGATTGCTGTAGAGAAGGTGACAATAAATGTTACTGCAAATACAGGCACTGTTTCCGGAACGAGAGTTGTTTGCGGACAACACGCCGAATATTCGAAAGGGCCACATGTCCTGCAGCTGCATTACTCCGCGCGCAGGATCAAAGATGTTCGCAAAGTCAGCCAGAATTCTGTCTTCCAGTTCTGGTTACCGCACTGTCCTTTGTCTTCCTCGTTACGCTGCCGCGAAAACAAATATATCGCTTTCCGTATGGCGCGCCGATCAGTGAGAACAAATGAATTCCCCTCTGGAATACGGCAAGCGGGAAATGCGTTCTGGCGAAGATGACATGCCCAAACTTCTTCGCCGTAACGCACAGCCAAGGATGACCGGCACACAGCCACCTCTGTCATTCATTGACCATGCTTAACACAGAACGATGGGACTTGCACAACAACATGGTCTTACTATATTATATAGGGTGATTCAGGAGGAAAGGTAAGTTACGGTAAGGTAAGTTTTGGGAGGCAATATTGTCGATAACTGTGAAAAAAAAGTTCATATGACCATATGAATGGGTACCAAGAGAGACATATTTGAATCTCCAGACCTAACTCCTTGATACTGTTGTGTGGGGTTGGATGAAGAGCGAATGTTACAAAAGAAAAGTGGATGCACGTGATGAATTGCTAGCTCGCACTTTGGATCCTGCTGCCTGCATAAAGAACCGTGAAGATCAAGTCAGACGAAAAACACGTGATATTCGCACACGAGTTGCAAAGGCATTGCGGATGGTGGTGGAATTTTCGAACATTTATTGTGAACTATAACAAATCTTTCATTTAAACACTAAATTAAAATCAAAACACAACTAACAGTACTTTCTATTTCTATATTACCATTCACAAAGCTACATATTGGTAGATTCAATCAGCTCCGTCTCGGTAACCATTCAGAAAAGACACATGTCCATATGAACTTTTTTCTCACAATGACCGATACACTCACCTCTAAAAACACTGGCCTCTCCTCCTGAATCACCCTGTATAGTGAGGAACACGATAAGTGAGGGACGGTGTGTGGATGAAGCCACACAGGAGGGCCACAGTCGCTTCAATTGCTGGGCAATACTCCTGCCGAACGGACTATATAATGTACCTCGAAAAACACGCATAGAAAATCCCATGTTAACATGCACTCGTATCCTTCCTTTGTGCATAGAACACTCTCTTACAGTGATACCGTTTATTTCAGAAACACGCTGTATATGCAGGCATCCAGCCATCTACCCACGGTCAGTGCACACGATCACGGACGACTGTTTTTACACACTAAACCGCAAAACTTCAGTCTCCATATCTTATGCTGATTAAAGATCAAAACCCGTTACAGACTGTAAGTCTACCTTCTGCTACCAAATCAACACAAACAAGCAATAAAGTAAACAAATAAACAAATGAGTGTTGGCTGTTACAGCTAATTGGTGGGACCAGAGTACATGTTCAGAAACCATTATCACTAACACGCTAATAAATAACTTGTCATTTATGGAATCAAAAGTTCATTCTTTCGTTCACTGGAACCAACCATTAGACCATACCCAGGTAAACGTAAAGATAAAGTTGTCCTACGAATGCCATGAAGTCATATGACGGGAATAGAGTTATGGTTCCATTCATTCTTAACCACGGCACTAGGTACAGGTTAGTGGTCAGCTTCACGCCCAGGCCGCTTTAGCCCCGGGCGAATTCGTCCCCGGTACGCAATGAATAGTAGAACAGATGTTCTGCACAGTAATTCTTGACGTTTAGAAGAAGAGAAAAATCTCTTGCCCGTATACGGAATCGAACCACGAGATCTCGATTATCCAGCTCGATATCATGAACCACCTGAATCAACTTCACGCCCTTTCATCCTACTCAAGATCCGCTTTTGTATTATCTGTCCGTCTATGCCAATCCCTACAAAGTGACCTTCCTCAAGATTTATAAAAAAGTTATATTTCTCTTTTTCGTGTCCCCTATGCACTGTCTAGCCCATCCCCCTTGATCCCATTACGCGAACATCTGGTGAAGATTAGGCATACCGGTTACATGAAGCTCAATTACCCAACATCCTGCGAATTCCTTTCTCTGGTTACATTGAATAAAACACTGACACTACGCAGCGGTCGCAAAATTAGTCAAGAAGTATTCTGCCGTATGGAACACAAATGTACCTGCCACATTCATGGAATTTGCTGCTGAAATTTCTCCTGAGCCATAAGAATCTAGTGCACACCTTCACACCCCACCTTCTTAGCATCAATTTAATATTTTCATCCTATGCGCGACTTCGTCTGGTTTGTGATTTCCCGAATGAATTTGGCATGTATTTCTCATCTCTCCCGTGTGTACCATGAACATAAAGCTAATCTAGCAATTCCCGCCAGAATCCTTACATTTCCTCCCTCTTACTTTCAAAAAATCGTTTGAGTACCGTCATCTGAGAGACCCTCAATATAAGTTCTTCCCTAATGTAAGAAACGAAGTTTCACACCTATACAAATAATAGTAACAAGACAGACAATGTAATGTAACATAGCATTGAATCGCGTTCGTGCAACCGCTGATGCCGTGAAAAAGCAATACGTATTACACATACTGTGTGCGTATTTTTAGCCTTAGGTACACAACATGCAATGTGGATGCGCCATGTTATATTGTCATCTGTGACATGCCCGGCTCTAAAACATGTTTCCACATTGTCCCATAATTGGCATGATTTTCGGGGGGGGGAAAAAAGTCACCGCACAGAAAAGGTGTTTTTTGGTTTTCTCTATAATTTTTGTCTGAAACACTTCTCATTCTAAGACGAACTAAGGGAGATATGTTCAAATGTATTTTGGTCTTCATGTAAAATACCAGTCGTTCTTGCCCGATTTTAATGAAACAAGAGTTTTCGGGACAGATTTTCGAAAAACACTCAGACACCAAATTACATGAAAACCCGTCGAATGGGAGCCAAGTTGTTTCATTCTGACAGTCGGGCAGACATGACGTAGCTAATGGCCGCTTTTCGCCATTTTACGAATGCGCCTAAAATTATGGGTTAGCAGTTTTACGTACGATATACAGTATTTCTGGTTTGTTCACAGATGTTGAAGTCGGTGTCTCCCCAGCTGTCTCCAAAGAACTCCGATATCCGTGTTGTGCGACTCAGTCCCGAACAGCAGCAAGTGCTGGAGGCACAGTTTGGGCGTGTCAAAAACCCACACAGCACAGACTTGGCTCTGCTGGCAGCCGAAACAGGGCTGGAGGAACTGGACGTGCAGGTTGGCTCTAATTTTTTCAATCCCGAACAGAGGGTTGGAAATTCCGGTAGACAAACGTTATTCGGAGTAGTTTTCCGTGATTTTCTTCATTCATGCCATGAAAATTCCAAAATAATGCACTTACCATAGACGATATTATTAGATCAGTGTTTCCCAAACTTTTTTGCTTAAGGACCCCTTTTGGCTTCCTCACATCCTTGCTCACGTAAATATTGATCGTCCAGATGAAGGTTATCCAAAATTAAAAATTTTTAACTCAAAACTGATTTTAGATGGACAATAATGCAGACCAATAGCACAAATAGCAACGCACTGCATGTTTTCGACCTTAATTAAAATGACACCCCCTTCATGGGTGCAGGAAGATTTTAAAATTCTATATTCTAACGGTCATACAAAATAAGCATATCACCAATGAAAGAGGGTCGATTTTTTAACACAGCATTTTTCCTTTAATAAAAGAAGGTAACTTTAAAGTAGCCATTACAGAAATGTAACCTCTAATACCTTGGGATCCATGGAGCACAATTTGGAAACTACTGTTCTAGCTAACTCATCTTGCAGTCATTACTAGCATATTTCATTTGATTCTTCATAACCTAAGCAGCCACCAAGGCGTTATAAAACAAATAACCAGCCAATAATTAAATACTGTAACACACTCTGGTAATAGCACCCAAATTCATAATTGCAATAGTACAAAAAACTATCATTTGATGTGATTCTGGGCCAGTTCCATCTGCCTGGCATCCTCACAAGTCATGTCCTTAAGGTCTATGTATATCTGAATGATTTCCTCTAATTCCCCCAATCTTCGGTCTCCCCAGACCAACCTCAAATAAATAGCCCACTGTAACAAACTTAATTTTGCTGTCCTAACAATATGTGACAACAAGCATAAGATAAAGTATTGTACAGAGAACATACAAAGAAATGATGCAGTAAAATTTATCAGCAGCCATTGCAACAACGAACAATTTTGATAATGTGATAATGTAACATGGTGCAGTGAGAGATGTTAAATAAGAATATTTAATGGACATTTGGTTTAGGATTATTCTAAGTTTTTACAATAATAAATAATTTCTAACTCCACTGCAAAGTTTCGTCTGCCAGAGCTGCATAATAAATTACCACTTACACCATTCCTCTTTGTACAAAATAATTTTCTGAGCACTTTATGTTCAGCAGATAAGAACGAAATAAATCACAGACAAATTAGTGGAAACAATTCTGAGTTATGTGCATAGCTGCAATATAATAAGCCAAAGAACCCAAACATGGAACTCTCTACACAACCGTTACACTTCTTGGAACGCTGAAGAACAGTGTATTACACCAAGAAACCATACACAAGAGAAAAGCATGAAGTAATAATTGTACACTCCTAAATATTCCAAATTAGGCAATTTCTTGGTCACTGCATCCTGAAAAAATACTGTGCAATACTAAGAAACCATTCAAAAGGGGCAAGGATCAGGTAATTTTTGTATACTCCTACACATTCCAAATTAGGTAATTTCTTGGTCACTGCATTCAGAAGAAATACTAGCTTAGCTGTACTGAGAAACAATTCAAAGTGTGAAGAATCAAGTAATTTTGGTATACTCCTACACATTCCAAATTCAGCAATTCTTTGGTCACTGTAAACATAAAAATTACTAGCTGTCTGGAGATCGAGGTTCAGTTGAAACCTATCTTCTGGTTGGTTGGTAACAAACTACAGTGCTATCAGAATTATGGAGAATTAGTAGTTATATTTACACAGTTCTTCTATTAAACTGCCCTGCTTCTCAGTGCACTTGATTTAAAAGCCTGTTAAGTTTCTTTCCTATTTTATCACAACAAAATATTTCTAGATGGACCTTAAGCCATTCTTGTATTACATCTTGTCATGACTAGTGCTCATATAAAATGCAGTTCCATCATTATTTTTCTTTATTAGCCTCAGAATCATTAACCAATCTGCCCCATAAGCTCAAAACATTACAGCCACTACCCACACAAACTATCAATGGCACATTTACCCTCCCTTGAATCTGGTTTACCACTCTTAAATGTCTCTTGCCACAAATGTCATCATCTTATCACCGCACAGAAAATAACTGAAACCAACTAGGAGCAATGGATTCATGTAGCAAATCATATTCTGCAGTGCTGCGAATTTATCCATTCACTAATTAAAATTGGGCTATTTTTCTTCACATGTACACAACAAGGTCATAACCTGTTCCCCATCTTACTGAAACTTATCCTGTATTAACCTAATACAATACATGACATACATATTTTGGAATTTACCACTGCCAAATAAAAACTCAGAAGAGTGAGGCATCTAATGAATTTAAGTTGTAACAAAATCCACATACATTTCCAGGCATGGTATACCCACCGTCTTTCAACTTGGAGGAAGGAACAAGGATTATCAACTAACTTTGGCACTTTCAACTAGAGACAATGTTGCAGTTATCACAAAAACAAGATTACACCTACGTGAATCTCCTAAGTTCTTGAAGTACATGCAAGTGAAGGATGGGACAGAGAATGAATGTAAGCAATTGTCTACTGTGATCCATGAAAATATATTTTATGCCTTGTGCAAACTATAGATACAACAGAAATCGAAATATGTAGTTTCTACTGAAATTAATCATATAATATGGCCCAGCACTGCTGAGGAAATAGACAGTCTATATCTTTCTGCAATTTCATACTGTGCATGTGAGGCAGAGGGAAAATACACTATGAATATGCGACCACCAAACAAAGTTTGTTGTAAAAAATCTAGAAGAAATCATTTGAAATTCAAACTTTACTTTACATTGACAATTCTTTCACATTTCTTTCAAAATTTTAAATATATACAATTTAGTCAACTGGCTGCCACTTCTTATTATACAGTTTTCAGTGTTGTACCAAAAATAAAGTAACAATCAGTGACCGATTTTATGTTTCTGGCCTCCATACTTGTATGCTGCAGATATATTCTGTGTGTACAGCTCCTATTTCATTGTAATATAAAACAGCATTACATATGCACCAAAGGGAACATAACACAGCTAATATATGTGCAGATCTTGACTCTTGCATCATAAGATTTTGTGAATGTTCATTGATGCTTATTGTAAAGCGAACTGTCCACAAAACATATATGATAGCAAGTAATTAAAAGTTATTCTTCAAATTTATTGACTAAATTCTTTCACAGTTACAATTTTCAGTGATGATACTTATTAGTGTCCAATAATGTTTAATTCAAAATTTTATTTTATGCACAAACTACAACTGACTGAACTTAGTGTACAAAGTTTTCAACACTAACTTTTGTGTAACAGGCACTCTGAAGGCTTAAAGGATATAGGGTTTTCAAATATGGAACCTATGAATAGATGGGTGCTCTTTAAACAAAAAGTGGCTGAATATGTAATAGCTGATTTTCACTTTCCCACTTAATTATTAGGAACTTCCTCCTTCTAAATAGTTACAAAAATATTTCAGTTTTGTCACTACACACATTAGCTTTCATGAGCTATTAAACTAGTATGTTGCAAATTATATATTCCACCTCTTACTGGTGACAGGTATGTGGGCATCAAGTGCATAAGCATTAGAGAGAGAGAGTGTGGTGGCAGGTGAAGGTAACTGTATAGAGGAAATTAGTTCATACAGTTATTTTATTTGTACAAAATATTTAATATTGTTTTATGGAAAATATAGTACAATAGTTTTTATATTCCCAGAATTTCTGAAAAAAATTTGTGTTTGGGATGAGTGTCTGAAAACCATACAATGACATGCTTTTACTTTAACCTTTATCCTGCTAACGTGGAGAATATGGTGAGCTCCTAATAATGCAAGCAAATGGCAGATGGGATTTAATTCGGCATTTAAAGGGTTAAAGTTATGTGGTGCCAGTTCTTGGATGTGAATAACTGCATCACTACTGCCAGAGTACTCAAGGCAGATAAGATAGGAGTGTCCCTCATTCGATTAACCAGCATATCCAAACCCTCATGACACTTGCCACTACCCACCTTCAGTACTCATGACAGACAGGAGAAAGTAATATCTTCTTGCACATATATCCATAAACCAAACTATATTGTGTGCAAACTTAAGGTTGGACATACACGTTGTGCTTTCAGATTAAGAGTTATGTATGAAAGAGTCCACAAAACAAACTGTTATCTTGTGTGCAGCGGGTTCTAGATCCATAAACTTTCACACACATGCACTGTCTAATAACAAAGTTGAAGTTTAAATGTTACTCAGTATCAGACACAGTGGTGTAAGTTTGGACAGCTTCATGATTCCATGAAGCATACATTTTACAAATGTCTCTATATGAAAATGTGTACCTACAGACAAGAAAACAAACATCAAACAATCACACTTCACATACTGCTGTCACAAATCGTTTTCCAAACTTTTTAACCAGTATCAACACTTATAATAATGGCTATTCTGTGTTGGGCAAAGAAACATCACACAATTATTTCCGCCCCTAGAATACTAAGGTCAAATTACAGTCATTGAGTTATTTGACGGGTTTAATCATGTAAGGTACTGCATTTTTCTGTAGACAAAAATACTTATCTGAAAATTAATTCACACAACATAAACCAACAAAATGCACTATTTACTTTCAATTTATTTCAATAATTAACCCGTAAATGTTTCGAGCAGGCTCACTGCTCATCATCAGGAGGTACTACTCTGTATATACAGCAACTGGTATATGTCATGCACTTCTGTTGACTGGCTGTTGGCAGGATCAGAATGGAACTGGTTTTTGTCTTGGAGTATTGATCAGTTAGTCAGGTGGGATGTGATATATTATGTGAGTTGTAGATCAGCTGAAGTTCTTAATATCCAATTTCTTACGCCTTGAGCAGCAGGCATTTATGTACTCTATTGGAAAAATTTCATTTTTACCAGCAGGGAATCCTGGTGCAGCAAGTACAAGAGTGTTTTCACCTGGTGGACAACTCTCTACCCTTCCGAAGCCAAGTTGATTTATTTTACTAAATCAAAGCATATATATTCTCTACAGTTCCAATCCATTTTTCAAACTCTCTTAAATTTTTCAATCAGTTCTGCTATTTTTTCCTTCTCTTGACAACTGTGTATAAATAGTCTATATGGTAGACCTATGATCACTAATGAATAATGGTACTGTATCTATATTCTCTACTATTTTAATAAATCCCCTTGATATACACAATACAAACCCAATTACTGCACTTATTTGTAATTTTGGCCATGGCTGAAATTACAAACAAGTGCAGTAACTGGGTTGTTATATAGTTGTACTGTACTGCACCAGGATTCCCTGCTGGTAAAAATGAAATTTTTCCAACAGAGTACATTACTGCCTGCTGCTCAAGAAGTAAGAAATTGGATATTAAGAACTTCAGCTGATCTACAACTTACATAATACATCACATCCCACCTGACTAACTGATCATTACTCCAAGACAAAAACCAGTTCCATTCTGATCCTGCCAACAGCCAGTCAACAGAAGTGCATGACATATACCAAGTGCTATATATACAGAGAAGTACCTCCTAATGATGAGCAGTGAGCCTGCTTGAAACATGTAGAAGTTAATTATTGAAATAAATTGAAAGTAAATAGTGCATCCTGTTGGTTCATATTGTACGGATATATCACGATGCACGGTCAACAAAGCATTAAGTTTGAAAATTGGTTCACACTCTATTTAAGGAAATAATCTGTCCCTGTACAGACACACTTAACGTTACCCAAACTGACAAGTCATTTGTCTGACATTGCTCCTGGTACTAATCTCCCTTGGTTTTTAGTATCAGGAATCTTCTCGTTAAGAATTTAAAAGCATTTTCCATCAAGCTTTATCACTGTAAAAATATTGTTTTAGAAACTAATAAGCAAAGGATTGGGCATTTGAATGAGCACAAATTCAGGATTAAAATGTAAAACCTTGCACTAATACTTGATGAGTGTATTAAAATATGTCACTCATGGTGACACTGATCTTTGTTCTTTAATGTATAGCCAAAGGAAGATATGTCACTTGCTCGCAACACACTGTAAGAATCTAATATAGAACAAAAGTGATGCAGTGGATCATGTTAGAACTCTTACTCTTTAGACTACTTCAAAATAAACTCGCATCATCATATTCAGACAACTGCTGTTCATGCAATAATAAACCTAGCCCCATTTTCATTATCATATCCTGAACCTGACTGTCTTCTAGAATGTGATGCCATGTGGTTTGGTAAGTATTTACTAAGGCTTCAGAGGAACTGCTGCCTTGGTCATCAGGATCTACCATGACAATGGAGGCAACATATTCCCCTCCAGTGTCAGTGCATATCTACCTGACTGCAAAGTTCAGCACCCCACAATACATTAATATTCTTAAACACTATTGTTAAGAACCTCACATCTCACATTATTTGGGTGGAACAATCAATGAATTATGGTCTAACTGATATCATTTCCCCAAAAGGTAATATCAATAATTCACATGACTGGGCATCCACAAGAAAATTAAACATTTGCTGAATTAATATAGTGTATTTTACTGATATATGTTATTTACTGTGTTTAACATCTATCCTTATAAGTCCAAAGATTGTTAAAGATTAGGTGATAAGATGCATAGAGAATACAATTATTTGCATTTACCTTAAATACATACTGGATAATTATTATATACACATCCTAATTATTTTTGTTAGGACATGTTCTGTATGTTGATCAATTTAATGTCAAATATAAAAATATGTTTCAAACAAATGTGGTGATTCAATAAAACTGTCTACATTCCTGCAATGTCACTTCCTACAGCAGGTAAGTTACAAAACTTTGGGAACACCATACTGATAAGGAATCCATTTCTACTGAAGGGCATTAACATCTAAACTCCAGGGAAAAGTTGAATGACTTGATAAAGCAAGATTTTCCATGGTTGGCAAGACAAACTATAAGCAGGTTCTGGTGATATGAACAGAAGGCAATTTTCAACTCCAATAATGGCATGGTCATTGGTGAAGCCCCACATAAGTCAGATAATGTGCTACCTGTTCTGGTCAAACACTACCCATGAGTATGGCACATCAGTGAGATGCACAAACTTAAGTATTCTGAGAAATGTCTGCCTCTGGGCCACTCTGTCCAACACAAGCCTGAAACGAGTAGCCCTCAGCCTGTGGTGGGAACCAAACATCAAACCACACAAGCACAGATTTTCAAATTATAATGATCTGCAATAACAAGTCTGTACACTTCATTTCTGTTACTAAGCAGCAGCAAACTGCAGTACTAACAAAGAGTCTGACAGATTTATAGTACTGCATATCAATGTTTACAATCACACATGACACAATCATTTGAGATCATTTATTACTTGGCAACTAGTTTCAACCTCGAACATGGGTCATCCATCAGGCCATTATATACGAACATGAATCTATAGAGAAACTTAGTACCACAAGGTTTGAGATCTCCAACCTTATGGTACTTAGTTTCTGTAGACATTCACGTTCTTGTATAATGTCCTGATAACAACCCATGTTCAGGGTGAAATCTAGTTACAAAGTAATGAATGATCGAAAAAGAGTGTGTTGTGTGTGACTGCAAACACTGATATTGTCATTTAATGCTTTTGGAAATATTCTTCCAGCATTAAACCAGAAGTCCATTACCTGAGTTTGTATTGTTTCCTGCTATCATTAACATAATATATATTATCAGGGCTCTTTCTGTTATTAGACAATCATATGAAAAGCAGAAAATTAAACGTTTATGTGAAACAGATAGTACAAATCAAAATGACTAACTGCAATGCGAAGAACATCTGTGCTATAATAGGCATGTTTTAGCTTCATGTTTTTACAATGGACAGAGCACGGATACGATCCAGCTTGTTGTTCATACTAGTCTCAAATTCTGAATCAGAAACACACAACGATGGTGAACCTTTCTTACAACTAGTTTTGTTAGCAGGTACAAGGTGTGTAAAAAGTCTGGTAGTATTTCCATAGTACTCAAGTTGTGATCTAACAAGAGCCTGAAGTGTTGGGCGGAAGTAATCGATCCTCTTCTCAAGAAACTGTGTTAGCTCTGAAAGAAGAAAAGAATGACATGTTGCCAATTCTTTCCCTGTCACTTCAAGGGCTTTCTTTTCACGTTCGAGCTTCACAACATTACTAGCTGTCCGTTCCCGTTCCTCCAGTTTACGAACTTTTGCTGCAATGTTGCGCCACTCCTGAAATATTTGTTCCCGACGTTGAAAAGCTGAATCAACACTACTAAATGTACCAGCATACTTCTTTAGTGGCTCCAGGAATGTCTGCTGGTTAACTAATGATAGATCTCGTACAGAATTACACAACTGGAAAAAGAAAGCAAACTTTCAAAACTGGCCCTAAAATATCTCCTAACACTACACAATGGTCACTTCAGAAGTTTCATCACAAACAGACCGTTAAGGACATTTCAATGGAGTTCACTAATTATAGTCTCATGATGGTACTGTTACAGAAGTACCAGAATTTAAAGCAACAGTTCTCAACAATAAATACCCTTTAACTACACATATCTGACAACCAAAACGTGCTTTGTTTAGATAACATGTCTCATCAAGGGGGGGGGGGGTCTCTCCCCCAAAAAAACGTGTTCTTTGTTTTTTTTTTTTTTTTTTAATCTCACCGCTTCACACTTTACATATAGAAACAAAAATTAAAGAAAAAGTTCCCAAAAAAAAATACCCTTTAACTACAAAAATCTGAAAACCAAAAGGGTCTTTGTTTAAATAAAATGTTTCATCAAGGGGGGGGGGGGACTCCATCCCAAAAAAGCATGTTCATTGTTATTTATTATTTACTTTAAACTCACAGCTTGACACATTACATATAGTAACAACAAACTCTGGCAAGAACTTCAAGACATTTACTTTCTCTCAAATATATCACTATGCATAGGCCACATGCTGGAAAACCAAGGAACTGTGGTCCAAGGACAAAATATTCTTGTCTTCTCCAACACATATAGACAAGCTGTGGTGCTTTCCTCATGGGTAAAGAAGCCAGGGCATGAGGCTGACTACTCACTCAAATTTGTACACTCAGTCGAACAAAAATCCATCGGCCCGATATTTCGTACATCCCGCTCAGGCAGTGACGTGCGGTACAGTTGCCATCATAATTCGAGTCATTTTACTTACCCCACATTTGCACATTCGTGGTGTTTTTCTGTCTTCCATTCATTACAATCAATCACACCGCATATATATTAACCAAAGACAACAATACATTTGCTTAATTTGAAATTAAAACATTAATTAAACTTCATTAACTTTCCCAGGCATGAGGCTAGCT
>Ga0123355_10013030_pt1 | contig 12913 bp, 13 predicted proteins | sample TergutEmb28metaG_3_FD_89872 | JGI IMG/M metagenome (GOLD analysis project Ga0123355, IMG submission 89872) | Embiratermes neotenicus P1 segment gut microbial communities from Petit-Saut dam, French Guiana - Emb289 P1 | ecosystem: Host-associated > Arthropoda: Insects > Digestive system > Gut ... | reverse complement strand
TTGAGGGCATGTCTCGGTTTGCATATGTTGAACCTTACATATCAAGCTCGCAGGTGATGGCAGATTTTTTGCCGTCCCTGCGGGCTTTTTTGTTTTCGCGGACGGCGGGCGCATCAGTCCACAGTGCGTCCCGCCCCCGCGTAATTTTTTGGTTTGCGCTTCGGTGCGGAAAATTTTCGCATGTTTCGTCAAACCGCCCCGGGAGTGATTTTTATAACAGTAAGAGCGATTATAGACACGATATTACTGCGCTACGAAGTAGGCGACCGCGTAAAAGCATTGCGCAAAGCGAACAATATGTCGGTGAAAGACCTCGCAAAACAAATGAGTATGCGCACGGGTTCTTTGAGGATGATTGAATTCGGAGGCCGCGAAATGACCGCATACAACTATCTGCGACTGCATGAAATTTTCGGCGTGTCCCTGCACTACATCATTACCGGGAAAGAGCTTGAAACGAATCCGCCCGATTGAGCCGGTTACAGCAGTTTTTAATTCGGTACGGAAAATTTGCTATGCATTGTAAGCAGTGCGCCCGAAAACAACCGGTCGCGCACTACAATGCATGTACGCAAATTTTCCGCACAGTTTACAAAACTGCTTACAGGGCATCGGCTTCAATCGGGCGGATTTGCCATTAAAAAAACCGCGCAAAGCGCGGTTTTAAGAAGGGGTCAAGGGGACATTGTCCCCTTGTGGGGCTTGGGGCCGGTCGTCCGCCTGCCGGCGGACTGCTCGCCCATGCGTCCCGGGCGAAGCCCCAAAAATGAAGCTCCAAGAACTCATAATCTAAAGCCGATTACCGCACTCCGAGCAAAATTTTTGACCGGTAGCGTTCATAAAGCCGCAAGCGCACCTTGTGCCGGATGAAAGGGTACACCGTGCAACCAAAGGCTTTCCGCATTGCCCGCAAAACCTGCTGTCGCCGGTGTTTGATTCGCCGCAAGCGCATTGAATATCCCAACCGGTAGCGGCGGGGGGAGGGGAGTGTCCGGTGTTTCCGGAATTATTTCCGTTATTTCCGCGTTGCCCGGTGGTACGCCCGACAACGTGCTGAATGAGTGTGCCGGTAATTTGCTGCCCGATTCCCATTCCCGCGCCCATACTGACGCCCCTGATAAGTGAATTTAACATGTCACAACTCCTTTTATAGCGGTTTGCGCTTCGGTACGGAAAATTTGCTATGCATTGTGAACGGTGCGCTCGATGTCGTTTTCGGGAAAAACACCCGAAAACAACCGGTCGCGCACCACAATACATATACGCAAATTTTCCGCACGTTTTGGCAAACCGCACTAAAATAATTCTTTTAACGTCAGCACCGTGTTTAATGCCGACTTGAAATCGAAATTGCGAATTTGTTTCAGCAAGACGGCTGTTTCCGACAGCGTTTGAAGTTCGTCCGCCAGATTCAGGCATTCGGTGTCGCTGGTTTCAAGCAGGGGAATAAGCCGGTCGAAAATGTCGCGCGCTTTTTCCGCGTCGCGCCCGGAATAAACGGTTTCGGAGTTGCCGATGCCCGCAAGTACGCGCTCCGTTTCGTTTTTGAGGGCGTACAACTGGGCGGCGTTGGGCGTTTTGCCTTTTGCCAATACCGACTCTAAATTTTCGGCGGCTTTGGCTAACGCGGGTTCGTGGATTAAGCCGGCAAGCCCCTTCAAATTATGCGCCGACAATTGAGCGTTTTCGAGATTTCCCGCTTCCAATTCGCGCTGTATTTCGAGAAATGAATTTTTGTTAAAGCGGGCAAAATCAAGTCGCATTTTATGAACAAGCTCGCTTTGCCAAATATTTATACCGGCGTTCTCTTGCGATTTAAGCGAATGCGCGGATTCCAAAACTTCGGGCGGTTGCTTATCTCGTATGAGTTTGTTCAGCACGGTATTGAGATACTTTGTTTGAATGGGCTTTGAGATGAAATCGTCATAGCCGCTTTTTAAAAATTCTTCTTCTTGGCCGGTTAAAGCGTTGGCGGTTAATGCCACAATAGGTTTGTCGTAGCCCGTTTCGCGAATTATGTTCATAGTTTGCGTTCCGTTTAAGCCCGGCATCATGTAATCAACAAATATAATATCGTAAACATTGCCGTTTTTGACTTTATCAATGGCTTCGTAGCCGCTCGAACAGGTTTCGATTTGCAGGTCGTAAAACGCCAAAAGCCCTCGCGCAACATAAAGATTCGCGCTTACGTCGTCAACAACAAGCACTTTGCCGTACGGCATGGGTTCGGGAATAACCGCGAACTTTTTTGCGGCGGAACGCATATGTTTTTCGAACTGCTGCAAATGCTTGATGGTTTCGCGGGTGATGACATCGGAGCCGGAAGATTGCTGCGGTATGCTTACAACAACGGACGTTCCCTTGCCGACTTCGCTTGTTATATCGACATCGGCGTTCATCATGGTAATCAAATTGAAGACGATGGGCATACCGAGACCGGTGCCGCTTATTGCACGGCTTTCGCTTTCATGGAAGCGGGTGTATTCGTTGTTGCGCAAAGTTTGAATTTGCTCTTCGGACATGCCGAACCCGGTGTCACATACAGAAGCAACCAAGCGGGAATCCTCCCATCGCCAGGATAATTCCACCGAACCTTTTTTCGTGTACTTAAAAGCGTTCGACAGGAGGTTGTTCATAATTTGCTTGATGCGCAAAACATCTCCGATAAGATGCACCGGTATGTTGTCGTCCAAAAGCAGGCGGAACTCAATGTCTTTGCCGCGCAATAAATTCGGATGCAGGTGAATAATGTCGCTAATCATTTCGCTTACGTCGTACGGTTCGCGAATAAGTTCCATTTTGCTTGCTTCAATTTTTGAAATATCCAATATGTCGTTGACAATTCCGAGAAGAAGGGTTGCCGAATTGTGAATTTTCGAAAATGATTCTTCCGTTCGCGGAGTAATATCGAGGCTTTGCAGCTCAATTTCGGATATGCCCAAAACTGCCGTAATGGGCGTACGAATTTCGTGGCTCATTCGTGCGAGGAAATTTGTTTTGGCGCGATTGCTTTCTTCGGCAATTTGCGCTTTGCGAATTTTTTCTTCCGCCCTTTTTGCCTCGCGCAGGTCGCGGATATAAAATGCAAACATGGGCGAACCGCCGTAGCTGATAGCCGTTATTGTTACTTCGGCGGGGATTTCTTCGCCGGTGACGTCAAGAAAAATTTGTTCGGTTTTGAAGCGACCGCTTTTGGCCGCAGCATCCATATCCGCGTCAAGTTTTTCCTGCGTCGGAGTTCCGCAAGGTTGCACGGGCGGAAAGAAATCGTAAAGTCGCGATTTAAATGCGGTAATAAACTGCTCTCCGTTTTCCAGTTTGAAAAGCCTTATTACCTCCGGGTTGCAATCAATAAGAGCGTCGTTGACGGGGTCGTAAAGAATTGCGCCGAAAGGTGCGCTTTCAATCATAACTTTAACGCGCTCGTCGGCTTCCTGCTTGTGCAGTTTCATTTCAAGTTCTTTTTCGCGCTCGGCAGCGGCTCGGATTTCGCGCATGTCGGCTGAATAGGTGGCGATTAAAATTTGCTCGTTAAATTCGAGCTTCTCCATAACAATTTCCGCCGGAAGCAGTTCGCCGTTATTGCGATAATGCAACCACTCGAAACGTGTGCGACCCGTTTCCATTACGGTTTGCAGATGCGCCCTTAACTTTTCCGCCGAAGGCGTTCCGCAGGGCTGAAGCTCGGGATGTAATTTGTGTGTGTTGTTCCAATAATCTTCTTTGCTTTCAAACCCGAAAAGCTCCGTCGTAAATGCGTTGCAGTCTATCGGGGAAACATTTTCGTCCACCCAGTTTATTGCAAAGGGCGCGGCGTCAAGGAAAAGTTTTGCAAGCTCATATGATTCGCGCGCGCGGATTACTTCCCGCGCTTTGTAAAAGTCGGTTAAATCGCGGATGTACACGATTACATAAATGGAATCCTCCAACTTTACGCGCACGATTGTAAACTCCGACGGAACGGCTTTGTCGGACAATGTACGGGCATTCCATTCGAAGCGGGCGTACCCGGATGCGAAGGCTTCCTGAACTTTTTCAAGCACCATTGCGCCGCCGGCATAAAGGTCTTCGTCTGTAAATTTCGGTGCGATTTCGAAAACGGACTTGATAAAATGTTCCTTGTTGTCAAATTCAAACATAGACACCGCAACGCTGTTGCAGTCAACCACGTTATAATTTTCGTCCATGATAAACGTACATAAAGGCGAGGATTCAAGCATGGCGTGCAGCCTTTGCTGAACGATGCGCTCTGCCGCAGATTCCTTGGGCAATTTTTCCGTAATAAAAGAACGCGCGACCCTTCTGCCCGAATGTTCGACGATTTGCATATGTATGCGGCAGTCGATGTGCCTGCCGTCGGGGCTTTTGTACAGCCAATCAAATTCTGCGACGCCGTATTTAAAGGCTTGCCGCACACGAACCCGCATTGCGTCTTTCGACAGTTCGCCGTTGGGCTGATATTTTGCCCACGACGCCGGAGGCGCACCGAATAAATTCAATGCGCCGAGGCTCACATCAATCAATGTGCCGTCTTCGTTCCAAAGCTCCAGACAAGTATCGTCGAGCATTTCACAATTTTTTTTCATATCCGCAGTCTCCATGCGCGGATAATATCACGCTGTGCGAACTCACGCAAGGAGGTTTTGCCACAGCTCAACTATACGAAATCGCACAACAAGCTCCGGAGTGCCTTCCTCTGTATGCGTAACAAGAAGCAGGGATTCGTTGGAAAGATTTTGAGCGAGAAGTTCGCGGCTTTCATCGGTGGCTGTCATGTCAACGTAACACAGCGGCGGAAACATAAGACACCACCAATTTTCGCCGTCGCCGTCGCCGATGATAATTTGCAACGCTTCATATCGACCGGGGGGGAACGCAATATTTCCGTAAGTTTGCGTCGGAAAAAATACGTTTGAAATTTCGGCGGTAACTTCGTGTTCGAAACCGGCGTCGCGAACGATTTTTTGCGCGTGCGCTTGAATATAAGATAAATTTTCAAAAATATTTTCGCGTGTTTCGCAAAGATTATTATTAAGCGTGTGTGAAAATTCTTCCAAAATTTCTGCGCGTACGAAATTTTTTAAAAATTGGTCGTCCGCGCTGTTGCTGTTTGCGCGAACATGAAAGCGCAATACATTTTCGGCGATGTCGCCCTGAAGCCTCGTTGCGTATGCGTGGGTGTACGCCGCGAACCCCACCGCGATTACTGCTCCGAGTACAAATGACGCGAGCAAAATTTTTACTTCTTTTACAAACATTTGTGATGCCCCTCTCGTTTTTTGTTCTTGCATTTGTCAAATCTTTGCCGTAAAATCGCTTGAATATACCTACTTGCAATCAAGGGGCGAGTGTAAAATGAACTTCTTCAGAGAAAAATTTTTGGAAAAACCATTCCGTGTGCATGGTTTTTTATTTTTGGCTTTTATCGTTGCGGGAATAATTTACGATTCGCCGCGCGGAGTTTTTGAAGGGCTGTTGCGAATTTTTTCCGGCTCGGACGTTCTGGTTTCGGACTATATATCTATCGGAGGATTCGGCGCGACGCTTGTAAACGTCGGGCTTGTAGGGCTGTTAGCGATTCTCGCGCTTGTTATTGCCAAGCACGAACCCGGCGGGCTTACAATGGGAACTCACGGCCTCGCCATAGGGTTTGCCTTCTTCGGAAAAAATCCCCTGAACATGCTTCCGATAATTGTCGGCGGCTTTTTGTACGCCGTTGTTTCAAAAAAACCGCCTTCGCAATGTGTTTTGCGGGCGGTTTTGGCGACGTGTCTTGCGCCGGCGGTTACGCAGGTTGCTTACGCAACGAATTTGCCGCTTCCGTTAAGCATCGGAATAGGCATCGTTGTGGGGCTGTTAATCGGATTTTTAATCAACCCGCTTGCGGTTCATAAAGAAATGGCGCACATGGGTTATAACCTGTATAACGTGGGTTTCGCCGCAGGAATTATCGGGATGGGAATTTTTGCTGTATACAGGCTTGTCGGCGCGTATTTTTACACCTCCGATGTTTGGAGCTACGGTTATGATTTGCACCTGATGATTTTCGTGCTTATTGTTTCCGCATATTTTATTTTTTGCGGCTCGTTTGCAAAAGGCAAGTCGATTACCCTGCGATTTTTTTACGAGCCTCATTCCACCGACAACGACTACTTCAACGAATATCGCGAAAAAATTTATATTCACATGGGCGTTATGGGGCTTGCGTGTTCGTTGTTCATGCTTGTTACCGGCGGCTCGTATAACGGCCCCGTTGTAGGCGCGATTTTGTCGGTAATAGGGTTCGGCGCGTTCGGTAAGGCGTTGCTTTCCGCCGCGCCGGTTGTTGCAGGTGCAATGATTGCCGCTTTTATCGCTCATTTTGTAACCGGCATTCCCGCAAACGACTCGAATTTCCTTGTTGCCGCGATTTTTTCGACGTGTTTGTCGCCGCTTTCGCGGAAATTCGGCATGATGTGGGGTTTGATTGCCGGATTTTTGCATCTCGCCCTTGCGGTGAATATCGGCGGCTTCCACGGCGGCTTGAATTTGTACAACAACGGTTTTGCCGGAGGACTTGCCGCCATGATTCTTCTGCCGATTATTTTGTTCGTACAACGAGAGCGGGCGCGAAGAAAAATTCCCAGGCGACCTTGAATCGCATTATCAATGCGAATCAAGGGCAGGAAATAACCCCTCGCCGATGCATTGTAAACGGCTCGCCACAATGCATTTACGCCGAGGGGTTATTTTGAACTCTTGATTCGCACTATGCCAACGCCGCCTCCAATTTGTTCAAATCGCTGAGGGGGAACATGTGAAGCAGTTCTTTGTACTGATTTTGCGTGAGTTCTTCCGATTCTACATAGATTCTGATTTTTTCGTCGGTATTTGCGCTTTTGAAGCGGGATTTAAGTCCTTCGAATGCCGAGTTTTCCATTTTTCGTATCCTTTCTTTAATTCGTAAATTGCCATGCACAGCAAGAAAATTGCAAAGCCTTTGCGGAGATAATTTGCGTCGATGTTTACCGCGATTAACGCACCCGCGATTGTTCCCGGAATTGCCAATAAAATCAGGGGCAACAAGCCTTTTTTTTCGATGTTGCCTTCTTTTTTGTGAACGCGCAAAGCAATCAGCGCGGTGGGAATGTAGTACAAAAGGTTTATATTCTGCGCTTTTTGTTGCGAAATATCAAGAAAAATTGTAAGCGCGGGAATTAAAATCGCGCCGCCGCCGATTCCCATTCCGCTGACGATTCCCGAGGCAAAGCCGATAATTACATACCAAATCCACATACAAGCGTCACGCAAAAAGCATTCTGACCGCGCCGACGGCCAAAAACAGCCCGAATAAAATATTCAGCCACCACGCCGCCAGTTTGTTCAGTATTTTTGCCCCGATAACGCCGCCGCATACGCCGCCCGCCGAAACAAGCGAAATAATTTTCCAATCCGCGTCCGCGCCCCACGTGTAAATAATCGCGCTGATTACCGAAAGCGGCAGAATTACCGCAAGCGCGGTTGCGTGTGACTTATGCGTTTCGAATTTCATAAATTTTTGCAACGCGGGAACAAGAAGCGTTCCGCCGCCCGCACCGAAAAGCCCGTTCGCAAAACCTACAATAAGTCCGATTGGAACAAGTTTTTTATTTTTCACGCGATTTCCCCGATTTTGCAAAATTTTTAAAAGCTATCATTCTATTTTGCTCCTCAAAAAATAAATTATGTATATGCATGTAAACTTTCGCGGGACTTCGCCCCGCACCCCACGAACTTTTTGGAGGGTGGCGCGGGAAGCGGTCGCTTTGCTCCCTGCGTCCTTTAAAAGTTCGACAAAAACCTCGAAAAACCGCGCTTCGAGCGGTTTTTGATAAAGTTTTGATGAAACTTTTTCAAAAGTTTCCGGGGTTCGGGGCAGAGTCCCGAGAACTCATTCGTAAAATTTACTTCATCCGAAAATTCCTATTGACTTATTTCCGCTTTATGCCGATAATTTATATAGAGGGTAATTTCGGAGGATTTTTAAGCCATGGAGGCGATATTATGTTAACAAGTGTATTTTATTACAGCATCTACAGGCCGTACATTGTGGGCAATGCGGGAACGCGCAACGGGGGATATGTCCCTCGTAAGCAGCGTATCGCCCAAGGTAACGAACCCTTGGGGCGTACGTTTGTACTCAATAAAACGCTTCGAAACGAGATTGTGAATTATGCGCAATCGGTTTCAACGGGCGTAACGAGTCTGCGCGACGCGGCAAAACGCACGGCAGTAGACATGGAAAATTTTAACCGCGATGTTCACCAAAACGGCTATCATGCCGCGCTTGAAAATATGGCGGATAATTTGGCAACATTTGCCTCGCGCTATAACGGCTCTGCCGATTTTATGTACCGGCAGTCGCACAGCAGCGGCTTGCGGTCGTATTCGGGCGAGGTAATTGAGAATGTTCATCAAAACAGTACGCGCCTGCGCATGTTGGGGCTGACGCTTTCCGAAGAAGGCGCAATTACGTTCGACCGCGAAAGCGTTTCTGCCTTGAGCCATGAGGCTGCAAACGTTGCAATCGGCGAAAATATCGAGCTTTTTGAGGGGCTTCGCACGTACACGCAACAACTTATGACCGAACCGCTCGTAGAACATATGCGTTTCCGGGGGTTAAGCTATCACTACAATTACCGCATGGGAACAATGGAAACCGACGGGTACAGCTTAATTGAGGCGGGCATGGTTGTTGACAGACGTGTGTAACTCCAAGCTCCCGCTGAAAGGGGATTTTTGTGACACAGTCTATCGTTCTTGATATAGTTCGCGAAGGGCTTTTGACGGTTATTTTAGTGGCAATGCCACCGCTTTTGATGGGTCTTATCGCGGGTTTGGTTATGGCTGTTTTTCAAACGGTAACAAGTATTCAGGAGCCCACCCTCGCGTTTATCCCCAAAATATTGGCGGTTCTTCTTGCAATGGTTGCGTTCGGGCCGTTTATGCTTACGCAGCTTGTGCAATTTTTTACAAACCTGACGTCAAATTTCACGCAGTTCGTACATCCGATGCTGCATCCCGTTATATACGGTGGTTAAAAAATGGACTTAATTCCGCTTTTAATCGATTTTTTTAACAATATAGATGTGCTGATGCTTATTTTGGTTCGGGTATCGGCATTTCTTATTTTCTTGCCGGTGCTTTCGGGTATGAGTATCCCGATACAGGCGCGGCTTCTTTTTGCGTTTGTAATGTCGGCGGCAATTTACGCCGCCAACATTGTAACCATGGCTACTTTTTACGATTCGCCCGCCGGGTTTGCCATGCTTATTCTTGCCGAGGTTGTAACCGGCGCGATGATGGGATACATTTTATTTTTCGTATTCAACGCAATCCTTTTTGCGGGGCAGTTTATCGACTTCAGCATGGGTTTCGCCATGGTAAACGTACTCGACCCGATTCAGCAAATACAAGTTCCGATTATGGGAAACTTGCTTACGCTGTCGGCGTTCGCGATACTTGTTGCAGCGGGCGGGTTGCACGAATTTATCCGGCTGTTTTTTCACAGTTATCAACTTATTCCCATCGGGTCGGCGTTTGTTGTCGGCAACGCACCGTTGGCGGAATTTATGGTGTGGACGCTTGTAGGATTTTCTGTTTTAGCAATTCGAATCGCGCTTCCGCTTGTCGGAACATTGTTAATTATCGACGTATGCTTGGGCATTATGGTTAAAGCCGTACCTACGATGAACGTATTTGTTGTCGGTATGCCGCTGAAAGTGCTTATCGGGCTTTTTCTGATGTTTTCTGTAATGATACCCGGGCTTGACATAATTTACGACAATGTTTTCAATATGGCACTCAACGGCATGGCGAGCATGATGGAGGGGATGGCTCCGCGATGAAGCTGTACATTCGTCTTAACCTGCGCTTTTTTGAACAGGGCGGCAGCGAAAAAACCGAAAAAGCGACGCCCAAAAAGCGCAAAAAAGCGCGCGATGAAGGGCAAGTTGCAAAAAGCCAGGAGGCGTCAACGGCAGCTATGCTGATTGTCGGCTTTTTCGCGCTTTCGTTGTTTGCCGGCGGAATTTTAAACGGGATTTTAAACGTATTCGAGGGCAATCAGGTTTTTTTCACATACAATATGCTTGACACTTTTAACCAAGTTGATATTGCGCGGCATATGTCGTGGTTATTGAGCCGCGTAATATGGTTCTCGTTGCCGATATTTATCGTAACAATTTTAGTGGGCGTTGCAATAAACCTGCTTCAAGTGGGTTGGAATCCGACCGCAAAACCCATGAAACCCAAATTTTCCAAACTTAATCCGCTTAAAGGCTTTAAGCGGATATTTTCGTTGCAATCGCTCGTAAATTTTGTAAAAAGTATGTTGAAACTGGGTGTGGTGAGCGCGGTTGTTTACTTGGTTTTAATCAGCGAACTTGATGCTATTCCCGCGATTTTGAACATGCAATTTATTGAAGTTGTGGGTTACATCGGAAGCCTTGTAATTTCGCTCGGGCTTTCGATTGGAATGCTTTATATTTTAATCGCGCTTTTCGACTTTGCGTACACAAAATGGAAGCACGAAAAAGATTTGAAAATGACCAAGCACGAGGTCAAGGAAGAATGGAAGCAGATGGAGGGTAATCCCGAAATCAAATCGAAAATTAAGCAAAAAATGCGCGAAATTTCCATGCGCCGCATGATGCAAAATGTGCCGCAAGCCGACGTTGTTATTACAAACCCGACGCATTACGCTGTCGCGCTTAAATACGATTTGGAAGGTCTCGGCGGTGCGCCTGTTTTGGTGGGCAAAGGCGTTGATTTTATGGCGAAACGGATTCGCGAGGCGGCAATCGAAAACGACATCCCCATTGTCGAAAACCCGCCGCTTGCCCGCACAATTTACGCCGACGTTGAAATCGACCAAGAAATTCCCGAAGAACTTTACGTTGCTGTTGCGGAAATTATGGCATACGTGTTCAAATTGAAAGGAAAGGCGGCGTAAAAGGACGGTGCAAAATAAGATTCTCGCCATATTAAAAACCCTGTTCATCGTCCTTTCAATCGGAGTGCTTTTGATAAGCAACTCCGCGCTTTTTATGTTGGCATTTGCGGTTATTTACATATTGCTTATTGTGCGCACAATTATGACGCCGGGGCGACGAAACATGCGGCGATATCTTGTTTCGGCGTACACGTGTATTCTGATTTTGCAGGTTTATATGATTGAAACCGTGCTTCAAAGCGGAACGGAACTCGGCGTACCCGAGTTTATTTTTCGGCGTGTTTTGGGGCTTGTAATCATGTGTTTGCCGATTCTTGTGGGGAAGTTTGTTGCGTCGGTAAAGTACACGCATTACTATTTGTCACCGACGGATGAAACCGTTGGCATTGGAATTTCCGAGCTTTTGAACAACGCCGCCCTTGAAATAAAACATAAAGCGGAAATAATCGGCGAATCGAAAAAAAAATTATGCTTTAAAAATGTAAGCGCGTTTGCGATGGACTTAACGCGGCACAATCCGTTTCGTTATGTGAATCAATCGAGCCTGCCCGACGAATATTTCACAAACGCGCGCAACAGCTTTTCCGACCCGAACATCTATATAATTATTTCGAAAACCGGCAGTCCGCCGTCGGAAATTTTGTCCGTTTTCACTCAAAAACAGTACAATCACGCATCACTTTCGTTTGACAAAAAGCTGCAAACAACAATCAGCTACAACGGCGGCGAAAAGGTGTTCTCGCCCGGACTCAACATGGAGTTGTTGGAATTTTTTCGCAAATCGCCCGACGCAAAGCTGATGGTTTACAGCTTGCCCTGCACGGCGGAACAAAAGGAAAAAATGCTCATGCGCATCGAAAAAATAAACCGCGAGGGCAGCGCGTATAATATTTTGGGGTTCTCCGTAAGGAATCGCAAAAAAAAGCCCAACATCCTCTACTGCACACAATTTGTATACAGTATGCTTGACGATGCCGGGCTTACTTATTTTTCCGATAACGGAAAAATCAAGCCCACCGATTTGGTTGAGCTTGATTATTACCGCAAGTTAAAATTTGAGTTGGAGATAACGTTCGGTTGATGTATGTCGGGGTTGTCCCGAATTCCACACGCCCTTCAAAGTGGGGCAAGAACAATAAAAACCGCGCGAATGCGTAATGCCGTTAAGTTAAACGGCAAGCGCAGACGTGAAGCGAGAAAAAAGCAGAGCGAGAACAAAAGCTCTGCTTTTTTGATACCGGAAAGGAATGCAAGAAAAGCAGTGGAAACTGCTGAAAAAGCAGACAAGCGAAAAGGTCATGCTATTTTGTAAAGGAAGCCGGTGTTTTGTTTTGAACGAGATTTGCGAGCAAACTTGCGGTTTGAGCGGGCAGGCAAAAAATCGAAGTTTTGGCAGGTTAGCATAATCGACCAAAAGACGGGCGAAAGTCGTAATCGCCATCCGGGATGCAGAAATCATCGTCGGCATTAAAAAAATCAGTTATCTCGATATAAATGTCGTTTATTCCGTTGCCCATCGCATCTAATGCCGGACAACGACACCGGCTATGCTTTCAAAAATCCCCTCTGCAAAACCTTGCAACGGGTTTAGTATTATTCCGCAAAGTTGTATTTACTGTATCTGCCGACGTTCTTACCGTACTTATCGGCGCGGTTAATCCGCCTGTTATCGCTCCCGGAATCCATCGCAGAACGTCCAAAACCGACCGTAATATCGCCGTTATTCCGCTCAAATCAATGTCGGGAAAAGGTGGAGAAAACGGAAAATATAAACTTTGAAAAAGGATATGTAAAAGTTTTCGGAAAAGGTCGTAAGGAGCGCATTTGTTTCGTCATACGTTCGCGACAAATTTTCTCGTTCACGGTTTGGGCGATGTTTACGAGCTTTCGCGCATTTTGGGGCATTCAGAGATTCGCGTAACGGAAAAATATTTGCAGCTC
>Ga0123355_10013029_pt1 | contig 12913 bp, 8 predicted proteins | sample TergutEmb28metaG_3_FD_89872 | JGI IMG/M metagenome (GOLD analysis project Ga0123355, IMG submission 89872) | Embiratermes neotenicus P1 segment gut microbial communities from Petit-Saut dam, French Guiana - Emb289 P1 | ecosystem: Host-associated > Arthropoda: Insects > Digestive system > Gut ... | reverse complement strand
GCCACGCATTTCTTAGAAAATAACGCTGAATTTTTTTTAAAAAAAAAAAAGTTTTTTAAAAAACTTTAAAGAAAATTAAAAAACCCCTTTTTTGTTTAAAAAATTTTTTTTTTTTTTTTTTTTTTTTCCCCCCCCCCCCCCGAAAATCGTGCCGTTCGTGAAATAATGTAAGTAGAGCCAGATAGGCCACAGCTGAAAGTATAACACCGCGCATGCGCTTTGCTTTCTACACACACACACACACACACACTGAAAATATGTAATATTGACTGCAATTCCACAGCAGTAAGCGTTACACGAACGCTCTTCAATGTGTTTACACGTACATGCCTGTCTTGCCCCATTTCATTTGGATTTCGCACCTGCAATAAGATCGTCGAATCAGTCATGCCTGGAAACAGCGGTGTTGTACATAAAGTTTTGAATGTAGACTCGGCTAAGGGTGCTACCGAGTGACTTGTAATCTGCTTAAAAATCAGGAGTACATGCTGAAAACAACAACAACAACAAAAAAGGAGTCTTTCCGAGGTCGTTCTGCTGTTATTGTTAAACCTGCAGGCTTGTGCATGGATGTGTGTTATTGCATAGGTAGATAAGCAAACTTATGTGGCATAATGCGTTTCTTTTCTGACTTGCGACGTCGTATATGTCTGTACATACAGACATTTCGAATGAAGTCGCATCATAGAAGGCAGTTTTTCAAAAATAACACGTGAGAGTTTCAAATGGTGATGTATTTTATGTAGTGCCTGTGTAGGCCTAAGTAGGCCTGTAATGCTCTTGAGGCTCAAAAATCGTAAAATGTAAGGGATATACTGAAAGACCTAAGAGTAAAGTTGTCCTCGGGCACGAAGTGAAGGTAAATATTGAGTTTGGCTCCACCAATTAGTAACTACGGCACTCGATAGAGGCGAATGTTGGCCTTTAATACGTTTGGGGATCGGGCGGTACCCATTTAATAGGAGACGGGGTGAATTCCAGAACTCGTCAAATTATGTTGCCTTTGCCGGGAATCGGACCACCATTGCAGGGTTGTGCCTATGTGAGTCAGAGAAGTGACTGTTCACAGGTTGGACGACCGGCATTTCATCGCTGGCAGTAACAGAGTTGTTTCTCGTCACTGTCACCCTCAAAATGGAGCTCCTGATCAACGGACTCTCTTCGCTTCTCCCTGCTTTGGACGCGGTAAAAGGTCCGGGGCATCACACATACCCTCTCCCCCGCCCCACACCAAGTACCGAAATTTGAGAGAGAGTGGAGCAGTACCTCAACCGTCATTACGTCATTCGTGGCGTGATGCACACTTTACACTACCCGAACGTGAATTATTCAAAATCAAAGATTTCAGAATTCACTCTACGGACAACTGCATATATTGTAAGGGGGAGGAAAGCAACTGTGCAGACATACATTATGTATTTTTGTATCTGTCTATCTGTTTGCTGTAGAACACCTGTTTTAGGTAACACCTGTATTCAGGCAGTGCTGTTACACCATATGGCGGCATCTTTCCGTCGCAGCACACGTGTATGACAGCCATCATTCGAGAGTGTATGCAGAGTTTTGATGGATTGGAATCAGATAGGATCTTGTATTCTGGTGACCTAGATATAAACCGAAAAAATACATATACATATTGAAATATGGAAAATCGTTCTGAATGTTACGTGTGTAGTTTTCTTGTTAGAATACCAATCACCATAAAGTAAATACTGCGCGAAATTACTTGTCCGTGTTAGCGTGTTGCGCACTACTGGCCAGGTTACATGTTACACTTACCATCCGTATTACTGCCAGAACGCGCGAGTACATCTGCAAGAAGCTATTGACAAATTGCAACAGACTTGCTATGGAAAATGCACACAGAATGAAGGCGTACATTTCTCGTCTAATGTCCACTATTACTCCTATTCGTCCATTTACTCTATGTATTCCATTAGACTTATCCCCCGATGTACACTATGTATAAAATTATGCTTCTCCTACGACTTACCCTTTGCATTTTATCAGAACTATCCTCAGACCTTCATTACTCTGGGATGTGGTGTTATGTCTCATGGTGACTGATGTCAGGCGTTGCTAAGACAACGCAATGGTTTAGCTTCAAATGTCTTCTTTGTGGACATTTCCACCCTTGAATATGAGACCACTGCGTCTTCTCGAAATACGTGGCACAAATTACCCAGCAACACCGTGCCACATCAGAGAAGAATGAAGACGTCGAAACCAACAGGGGTTTGCTGGATATGCAGCAAGTACGAGACATGCTCAGATTCACTGGAAGACGTTCAGAGTTGATTATTCGAACTGCATTACGCAAGGGTCGGAATAGTCCATACCGAACGGAGACAACCCTGGTGGCTGTGGGTCCGCAGGCTTAAAGAACAACTGCGTAGCTTAGTGATAATGCTTTTCACTTGAGTCTGGTACACATCCTTTCGTGGTCTTGTTCGGTGCTGGAAGGTTTGTGGTGGTTTTACTCACGGCTCATATTTCGCGGCCTTGAATTGTATCAAGGATGCTTTCTTCCTTATCGCTGTCAACCCACCGTACACAGTTGTCATTGATTGATGAAGCGTTGTTAAATACAGTAGGCCTATGTGTTTCACAACTTTGTAGCCCCATCATCATCCGAAATCTCACTATGCAAGTTACGACCATTGTGCTGTTTTGTATTTATTTACCTAAACTGTGTGAGTTTTGAGAAAGACTAGGATAACAAAACAATTCCGATAAACGAATTCACACGTTTCTCATCCGCTCTGGTATAAATACAGTGTGACAGAATTCTACGGTAGATATTTTTACTCTAAATCATTTGAACAAAAAAGAGAGAGGGAGCAGGCAGTTCGTTCCATTCAAATGTGAATTATATATCTGTAAGGTTTATTTTCCCCCTAATTTCATATGTTCAACTAACGCAGCTTTTACTGACTGCCATTATTAATGGAGCAGTCGAAGTGTAATGGTATCTGCCGGTTGTCCTACTGGCATTGTCTGCTGTCCGTTCCATTGGATTTCGTGATCACAGGGCATTAACTGGGCCTAATATGAACAAATTGCTTGGCGTGTTGAAAGTGTGTGTGTGTGTGTAACGTAATGTAATGTGTGTATGTAATATATGTGTATGTGTGTGTATATGTAATGTAATATTTGTGTGCTTGTGTGTATCTGCGTGTATGTATGTAAATACGAGTATGTATGTACATATGTATAGTGTGTGTGTGTGTGTATGTATGTATGTGTAGTGTGTGTGTGTATGTATAGTATGTATGTATATATGTGTGTATAGTGTGTATAGTGTGTATGTATGTATAGTATGCATGTGCATATATATATATATATATATATATTATGTACTGCATGCAAGCATGTTGGCCTACGTAACAGGAAATAGGGTAATCAGGCTAGAGAAAATATCGTTGGGGGAAGGTTTAGTTTCTAGTGGTTCAAGCAACTTTACTGCGGCCTCAGATAATCAATTTCCACTGCGATGCAAGGAAGCAGCTGTGAGGTATATAGTCTTGATGGATTCGGAATTGATGGGCGGTGTCTTCTTTCAGTAAATGGTTTTACAAGACTTTTCATTATCATGGTTTCTTGTTGTCTCTAAAACATAAATAAATTGTTTAAGTAGTAATAATACTGGAATATGAATTAATCTTCCGCCTCATAGGGGTTAAATGGACTGGAGGCAGTATGGTTCTGTGGAGCGTGTTTAACATTGATGTTGCAAAAGTGAATTAAGTATTAATTGCTATTCAGAAATACGGAAGTCTTTCTTCTAACAGTGTTTTGCAATTTGCCTAATTGAATGTTTCGTTTTAAAATGGAGGAGATTGATAATTTTCTTGTTTGAATTGTACGTTTGTATCCTCTCTCGAGAACCGCACATTTCTATGAATATCTGTACGTGCTTTTACTGCCCATTCGTTACTTGCAATATTCGATTTTATATTATATTATATTATATGATATAATCGTTTCATTGCCCAACCCTTTAGTCTGTAATAATTAAGTATCAGATAACACAGCTGTGTATGTGTGCTGTAATGTAATTAGCGCAGCTTATCTATACTTAACCTGACAAACCATATGCTATGTACCTGTATCATGTAGGTACGTAATGAAAATGTTACATGATACGTGAGGACGACCAGGGGCAACGAATAGACTACGGTTTTTAGAGGAGGTAATTATGACTTATTTCAAGGCAGGCTGTAAGTATTCCGCTAGAGGAACTCTTCTGGAACTCCTTGACATTGAGGGTACGTAGCACTACGTCTCTACAGCCGTCCGGAACGGCTAACGTAGCGACACACCGTTCCATCCCAGAAGACCCGAATTCTAAACACTAGCCAGAACAGTCGATAATGTAGCCTGTGTTCAAACCGTACACCTCTGGAATGACAGTAAGTGCGTTCCCCACTCTTTGACGATGGACTGAAGATTACTGAAGAACAAAAAACCAACTAGATGCCACTTATTATTTTATTGTACTTCTTATGGGCTCAACATATTTCGGGCATTACTATGCCCGAAATATGTTGAGCCTATAAGAAGTACAATACAATATTAAGTGGCATCTAGTTGGTTTTTTATTCTTCGGTTATCACAATGATGCACGGTCCAATAAACATCGGACTGAAGATTATTGTTATGATTGCGGCTAATGGCGAGCAAAGACGTTTCTGCATGTTTTGTAAACCCTGAAATGGAGTTATTTTAAAGTTTTTTTATCTCAGTAATTAACCAACTTGATGCACAAAATTTTTGTTTTACATTAAGTTTATTTCATGCCTATACATGTTTTGAGCACATGTGTTCATCATCAGGAGGTCAAAATTGCATTACTCAGCCTCTGGTAACATCATACCTATAGGTGTGATGTTACCAGAGGCTGTGCTTTGAGCATATGTGCTTATCATCAGGAGGTCAAAATTGCATTACACATCATCACGGTATCATGACACCTATAGGTGTGATGATACCAGAGGCTGTGTAATGCAATTTTGACCTCCTGATGATGAGCACATGTGCTCAAAACATGTAGAGGCATGAAATAAACTTATTGTAAAACAAACATTTTGTGCATCAAGTTGGTTAATTACTGAGATAAATATACTGAGATGCACGGTCAGCAAAACGTCAAAATTATTTTAAAGCTGTCCAGTCCGTACATTCTGTGCCGTTTCTTACTGGCCACGATACAAGACACATCACAAGCACAGGGTGAGTCCGCGCCTGGTATATCGTACGTTCGTAATATAAATGTCCTTACTGTGTTTCTGACTCGGAACCTAAGAGTCTAATTGTCTTGCCTTATAGCTGTCGGTTCTGTACATTTACCGTATGTTCACAGTACCCACGCCACTTCGAATTGTGATACACACTGCCGAACGGAGCAATATATTGCCACGCTAGAAGCTTCTACGGCTAAACGCAACATCAATAATTTCTACTGTATATACATCTAATTTAACGATATAAGAAATGTTGATGTTAACAATAATATTTTTTTTTTTTTTTACATTTGCACCTTTCGTACCAAATTAACGTCAGCGACGAAGATGCTTCAGGCCTAAGAACCTATAAATAACAGTTTCGCATTAACATTAGTTTTTTATAAATGCCAATGTGTTCTCCAAGAAGATGGTACACTTGCACCGAAACATGTTGAAGATGCTGATTTGAAGTTTGTACCGGGGTGCTGATAAGTCCTTAACCCGACCGGGAAGGAAACAAGCTGCGCCTGTCAAACGTGTGATGGGGAGAGGAATGGATTGATTAGGCTGGGGTAGGGACAGGTGGTGGAATCTTGTGAATGTGGTAATGAACAAGTTCCATAAAATGCGGGAAATGTAGCTTGTTTCCTTCCTGGTCGGGCTAAGGACTTATCAGCACCCCGGATAATAGTTAAGACAGTGCAATTAGTTGGTACTTTAAACGGTATACTGAAGTGGGACTAACGAGTTGTGGGCAGAGGACGAAGAAATTTGGTCATTTTATCGAACCTCGGACTTCGACTCGAAGATTTTCTGTTTTTGAAGCAGACTGCAACGTTGCTGAGCTCGCCGTGTGGCTTTCGAAGTTAACGTCCAGCTTCGCGTTAATCGCGCGGCCAAGGAATTTAAACGAGCTACACTGGAATTAGAAATTCGTCTTGTTCCCAACGTGGATGGATGCTTCTGTGCTTTTATATTTTTGTTTGCAGTATACCAAGCGAAGACTTGTCCTTATTACGATGTTGACAAATACGTAACATAATCTTTCTCCTCTGCCCGGGTGCCATATGGTAATGTATACATGAAAATTTAATGCACACACTCATGTGTGTTTCTTTGAAATCTAGGGCAAGTCTTCCGTGTTAATTTCACTTTCCAAGTACTGATTCTATTTCAGTAGTCTGATGTAGGTCTGTCAGATAGCCGAAGTGGGAGCCGCCGCGGGAAGAAGAACTAGATGGAAATTTATTGTCACCGGAGCCATGGTGACAAATTGATCTGACAGCTGTATGCTTATTATGCAGTGAGTCTTCAAAGCGATTCACGAGATCGGTTTTCTGATGTTAGATTTCTGAGATTCGCCTGACGCCCTGAAGGTGCACGAAGTCGGTTCTCTTCTTTGTGTCTAATGTTCCGCTCGCACCCTCAGTGAGTGATATGACGATAAAGTTCAGAATGTGGCGTGTGTATTTTCTATTCTGTGGCTCTGCGAAAGAAAGAGACCCTGTCTGTGGGTTCCTGAGTATTTTGTAGACATTTTTTGGGCCTCATTCGACGAAGAAGCGTTCCGTCGCAAGGCCTCAGTTTGCACACGACGCCACAAAAATAAAACGCACATACTGGTACATTCACACTGCGATTATGATTCGAACCCACAATTCCAATGTCCGGGCGGCAGAAGATAGTACGCGCGCGAGTTCAGTTTTCGGTGATACTTTGTCGACCTTCTTTGTGGCAGTGAGACTCCGGTATAGTCTAACGTAACAGTAGATGTCTACGTGTTGATACGTGTGCAGGCAGAATTTGTGTTTCCGAGATATGATATTTGAAGCTACGTACAGCGTAGAATATTTGAGGCCATGAGAGAGATAACCAGCAAGAGAATGAACCTTTTGATGCCTAACGACGACTATAGTGGTCATACCGCACCGCTAACCTCTAAATGTTGCATTTTATATATTTATGCATCAAATATAGGTACTGAATATTTTAAACGTGGTATATACGCTCCGTTTTTTCCTCTTCAAAATGCAGTTTGTTTCATAGATCTAACTTATTTGGTTTCTGTATTATTCACATTTTATATACATACATTTTATATACATATATAAAATTAAAAAAATAATTCCGGCGCCAAAGGTTAAAACTTGCATCGTATTTATGTTTCAAATTCCGGCCGGTGAAGCCAGCCGAGGGACAACACGTGCATAGTATAACTGCGAATGTTGTGTAAGTGGGTTGGTTTTGATGTGCTGACTAGCAATGGTGACGGTGCTTGGTCGTACATCTTTATTTGTAACAACAGGAGATGGTTTTAACAGCCAGCATGTACGTCTGAAGGAAGGTCCTAAACCATGAATTTATCCTACCTAGAGGATAGTTTTGTTGTCATATTACAGATCATAGACTTAGACGTTGCTTCGTAGGTTATTTACCGGAAGATTTCACTTTGGCGTCGAATTGCATGAAAGGTTGATAAGCATGGGGAAATAAAGACGGATAAGAGTAAGCGAGTGCAGCCTGTTTTAGATCAGTGCCTCAGCCAGATAGCTAAAGGATGAAAACACCGAATAAACTGAAGACTCCCGTACCTCGATCAAGACTCGATTCCTGTTATGTCCAAGATGCCTTACTGGTTGCTCTGTATTTATTCTCACTACTTTCAGTCTCGAAGAAAAGTAGGTGAATTGCCAATGGTTGTTATGTATTGTTTGACCTAAGACTGCCAGAAAGGTGGGCAGCGACTTTGGTAAGTCAAGTAGGGGAAGATTGTCGTCAGGAGGCTTGCGTCTTGCAGAACATGTTGGCCTTTTTCATGTTTATTGGCCCGTGCATCATCTTGATAGTTGAATAAAGAGAGAGACAAACTTGATGTCACTTGCTTTATTATTTCATTATTTAATGCTCAACATGTTTCGGTTGTTAATACATCCATCCTTAGGAGCTTGCGACTTATTTGTTGAGTTATTTCATGGGCTGTATTGCTCTGGTTCGATGTGTTGCTGTACGTTGTAGCTTGGCTGGGGTGGTGTGATATCCGTATGCAGGCTGAAGCCTGCATACGGATACCACACCACCACAGCCAAACCACAACGTAACACCAACACACATCGAACCAGAGGAATACAGCCCATGAAATAACTCAACAAATAAGTCGCAAGCTCCTGAGGATGGATGTATTAACATCCGAAACATGTTTAGCATTAAATAATGAAATAATAAAACAAGTGACATCAATTTGGTCTCTCTTTATTCAACTATGTTGGCCTTTATTTTATGACCTAGTACTATAACTGCAAAATCTGCCGTATTCAAGAGTGACGTTCTAAAAAGGAAAAATGTGTAGGTTGTTAAAAAGTACGTACAGTAACGTTTATTTAAGTTTATACAAATGAACCATTTAATCAGCACACCAACTGATGCACATACATGAAGTTTTTACAATAAACCATTTAAAATCGCTCCAACATGTTTCGATCCTGAAATCATCTTCAGGGAGTTACACTGTTCCCTGTTAAATTCGCATACGACACGACGCACGACACACACACACAGTCAGGCCCATTCTCAACGGCGTACAACTTACATAATATGACATGCTGCTACAGCACTCAGTTAATATAAGGAAATTAATCAGTGAGTGTTTTTAAAAATGTGACTTTAGCAAGGAACAGCGTAGCCCCCTGAAGATGATCTTAGGATCGAAACATGTTGGAGCGATTTTAAATGTTTTAATGTAAGAAGTTTTATGTATGTGCATTAGTTGGTGTGCTAATTAAATGACTCTACGAAATGCACGGTGCAACGATAAAGATGGTTATAAAAATGAAATTTTGTGTACAGCAAATTATGACCAACAGTAAAAAGAAAACTGATTGAAATAATTGTCAGTGTGTAGAGTGATGTAAAAGCTGGAGTGATAGCGGCGATATTGTTGTAGTCACATGCATTGTGATCCTGCTTTAGTCTGTGTGGAGTGAGTGTAGGTTTTTGTAGTCCGACACCCGCCAGGCCGTCCCCCGTCCTTCTAGCTTTGTGGTACCTACACTCTAATAATTAACGATGTCTGATTAGCCAGACTAGCTGCGCCTGCTGCAGCAGCTGCCATTGTAAAACTCAGTGTAGGATCTGGCAACGTCTCATTCTTCGTATGTTGCCACGTCACACACTTTGTTTAATTAAAGTAATTCGTGTCCTTCTGGCCACATTATTACATTCCGTTATGAGGAAGACAGTGCGATGGTCCATAATTTTTTTTTTCTCCTAGAGAAATTCATTACTAAGAGCTTGGAGCTTGGATCGCGGCTGCTAAGTGTCTAGCATGTCCTGATGTGTGTGGCCTTAACAGGTCATGTATACCCGAAAGTGGATGTGGTGGGTATAGTGTTGAGATTGGTCCATACGTTTAGAATGGGGTGTTTTGGGTTAACGCAGCCTATAGTACGATAGATGAACATTCAAATTTGTACATTTAATGTTAAATACTTGTGAGATGGGCTGGGCATGTGGCGCATATGGGTGAGGAGAGGGGCATGTATAGGGTCTTGTGGGGAAACCGAAGGGAAAGAGATCACTGGGGAGACCTAGGCGTAGATGGGTGGATAATATTAGGACGAATCTCTAGGAGGTGGGATGTGGGTATATGGAATGGATTGGGCTGGCCCAGGATAGAGACAGGTGGCGGACGCTTGTGAGTGCTGTAATGAGCCTTCGGGTTCCGTGAAATGCGGGGAATTTCTTGACTAGCTGCAAACCAGTTAGTTTCTCAAGAAGGACTCTGCACCATGGAGTAAGTAAGTAAGTAAATGAGTGAGTAAGTAATGTTAAATACTTGGCGACCGAGGTGGCGCAATTGGTTGAGGCACTGCGCTATACACGTAAGTCGGAATTAATTACATTAGCTGCGTACTACACGTGACCAAACAAATGTCTGTGTCTGTGATTCTTGATTTCTCCGACCGTCATAAATTCCTTGAATCCAAAGAACTTGCTGGAAAATCGGCAATCATGAACAATGAATATAACCCAAACTTCAGGTGCCTGACGAATCCATAATTTGGCCACAGAAATGATTTGTATTTCAAATATCAAAAGAGAATCTCATCGTTGCACCGTGCATTTCGTAAAATTGTGTATGTGCATTTGTTGGTTAATAGATGAAGTGATCAAAAGAGAACATTGAGAATGTAACTTTATATACCTAAAACGAAGGTTACATCCTAACCAATTGTGTAATGGGAACAGATTTTCATTTTTCGTTTTGCTAAGAACAAAAACATGGCCATTTCCTTCCTCCAGATTTTTTTTTATTTATATCAATAACCTATACCATATATTTTTACTGGCGTGGAAGTCCCCTTACATCCATTTTCATTCATATTTCCCTGGTGTCAGTATGAAAAAAGTGGAGTGTTAGAAAGCGAAAACCCAGTGGAGGTTGTGCATGTGTAGACTTTAACCAAGTGAAAGTAAAGTGTCATGTTCACGCCTTTCCCAGGAGAGTTTGGCGGGAGAATCTACAGGGCGCGGAACTGGAGGACGGTATGCCTTGTTCTGTTCCGGCGACGCGTTAGAAAGATGATTATAGGGGGGATTCTCCAGTTTGGGGAATAGGAATGCTCAAAACCTACTGAATATGGCTCAGGGGAGTAAAAAGTTATCTCCAGTAGGAAGAATGACGAAGAGGGTACATCGTTTTTGCGCAGAAGAACATTTTTGCAATATATATATATATATATATATATATATATATAGGCTCCTTTAATTATTGTGCTGTTACCTTCTTATGTTTGAGAGAAACTTGTAAATTTTAGCGAGAACTTTGAAAGATGAGGAAAAGAGAAAAAGAAAAATCCAGTTGACGTCCCTGTACGGGCAGTTCCGCAATCTGGCTTCGTGTCCAGCCACTTGGAGCTCATGACCCGCTTTGTCGGTCTTGTTTCTATCCGGCTGTATTGTAGTCAAACTGCGGCAACCTTGCTGATAAGGGATCTTATCTACCAAGTATCAAAGTTAGTATTAATTTGTCATGGTCCGCATCATATTAACATAGGCTTGGTCACATTGTGATATTTGTTACAGCAGTCTGTTTACTTACTCACTTTCTCGCTTACTCCATGGAGCAGATCCCTTCTTGAGAAGCTAACCGGTTCTCAATTAGTCAAGAAATTCCCTGCATTTTATGGAACCCGAAGGTCAATCCAGTCCATGTCCCCACCCCCCCAATCCCCCATCCCATTTCATGAAGATCCATCTTGATATCCTCCCATCCACACCTAGGTCTTCCAAGTGGTTTCTTTCCCTCAAGTTTCCCCACCAAAACCCTGTATGCACTCTCCTCTCCCCATACGTGCTACATGCCCAGGCCATTTCATTCTCGACTTGATCACCCGACTAATATTTTGTGAGGAGTGCAGAACATTAAGCTCCTCATTATGTAGTTTTCTCCACTCCTCTGATACCTCTTCCCACTTACATGGCCTATAAATTGTCCATCGAGTCGGGATATGTGTGACGAGGCTTAAGGCTGGACGACCGAGGAGTTGTCGTTTGCTACCGGCATGAGGTAAAGGTAAAGTTGTTCGTGTCCATGGCACGAAGGCGTGTAGAGGTATAGCTCCACTCATTAATCTCGGCGCTAGCTGGAGATAAGTAGTCAGCTTTATTCCCCGGCCGCTCTACCCCAGAGAAAGGCTCCAAGTACCCATAGACTAGGAGGCTGTGTGGAAACCGGAATTAGCTGAACGTTGTGCAGTACAGACAAATCTCCTATCCTCGCCGGGATTCGAACATTTCCTTCTCCTGGCCTAATTTTTTGCCACCCAGTCTCTTAAATAACGGGTACTAAGGCACTTTCTTTGGTGTGAAGAGCGCTTGAAGCGTAAGGCTGTCTTCTTAGGTCCATGTAGTGGCGACGTTACCGTTGAAGTAACGTTTTCCCGGCACTGTGAGCACTGTGGAGAGGAGAAAATGTGTGTCTTCTGGAAGTCAAACCCCGCCTTTCCGGTCGTCCAGGCCGTATCAAGTGACAGTAGTTAGTGAGCTGCCCCACTGTAGGTACAGTAAATGGCCTGCATATGTGGTTGTGCGTCCAGGCTTGTCCGCAACTTTCGTTTTCGTCGGTGTTTATTTTGTACCGCCGCTACACTTTCGTGACAGTCTTCTTTTCGTTGTCTTATGTAGGTGGAAAGTGAAACGGATAAATGCCAGTATTAAAAGTAAATTCTGACATGCTGATTGCGGTATTAATTCTGATGTAATGCAATGCATATTGCTTCTGATACTGATACACTTTAGTTGTAACAGTAAACGTCTTCATGCCGATCCCAGTGGCCGCGCGGTCTAAGGAGTGGGTCTACGGCCGCTCACTTGTTGGGGTCACGGCTTCGAATTTCATCGGGGGCATGGATGTCTGTCTGTTATGTGTTTGTTTGCTCTCAGGTTCAGGTCTCTGCGACGGGCCGATTACTCGTCCAGTGAAGTCCTACCGACTGAGTTGTGTGTCTGAATACCATCGAGGTATCTCATAGAGGAGGTCCAGACCCATTTGGGCTGTAGAGCCAGGAGAAAGGAAAATGTCTTCATAATTCAGAATGCAAAAGTTAAAAAAAAAAAAAAAATTTTAAAAAATGACTTTTATACATTTTAAGGAGAATTTTTTGTTTGTTTTTGTTTTTGGTGTTGTTGTG
>Ga0123355_10013027_pt1 | contig 12914 bp, 11 predicted proteins | sample TergutEmb28metaG_3_FD_89872 | JGI IMG/M metagenome (GOLD analysis project Ga0123355, IMG submission 89872) | Embiratermes neotenicus P1 segment gut microbial communities from Petit-Saut dam, French Guiana - Emb289 P1 | ecosystem: Host-associated > Arthropoda: Insects > Digestive system > Gut ... | reverse complement strand
TATTCCTAAATATTTACAACTGCTCGCTTCCGGTATTAATGTGCCCATTAACGAATAATTTAGTGGATCCTTTACCCTAGCTCTCGTGAAGCGAATTGCCTTACTTTTACTTGGATTTATTTTCGTCGCATTTTCAACCGCCCACTCCCCCAGCCTGTCCAGGTCTTTCTGCAATTTTTCAATGTCTGCATTATTTATACTTTTTCTGTAAATTACACAGTCATCAGCAAAAAGTCTAATAGTTGATTCCATATTCCTCCAAATATAATTTACGTGGGCTAGGAACAGAAGAGGTCCTAGTATGCTTCCTTGCGGTACACCTGACGTTACTCTAACTTCTGCAGATAGCTGCCCTCCCACCCTGACTCTCTGCGTGCGACCTAAAAGGAATTCCCTTATCCATATCACTACCCTACAATCCACGCCCGAGTTTTCAATTTTAGTTAGCAACCGACCATGAGGAACTAAGTCAAAAGCTTTCGAAAAGTCAACTATAATAGCGTCAATCTTGTCTCCGTTATCCAGAGAGTCCGCAATGTCCTGGCATACCGTGATTACTTGACTTTCGCACGAATATCCCGGTCTGAATTCATGATGACCCTCGTAAAGCCAATCACTTTTATCCCACACTTGCCTTAGATATGAAGCTATAACGTGTTCCATTTGCTTGCAAACTACCGAGGTTAAACTGAGTGGTCTATAATTCGTGACTAATGATCGATAATCCCCCTTGTGAACAGGAATCACCGTGGCTCTCTTCCAGTCACCTGGCAGTGTACCATTATTCATTGTTATGTCTAGTAATCGTGCAAGGGACGGAATCATGGCTTCCCCACCCAGTTTAAGAATTTCTCCAGAGACCCGGTCTGGTCCTACTGATTTGTTTTTCCCTATCGCTTTAATCCTTCTCTTAATTGTTTTAATATCGGTGATGAATGGATCGCCTGTGTTTTCACCCTGTATATGAAGAATATTGTCCTCGCTGCTGAATACTGTCGAATAATATGAGTTAAACGTATTGGCCTTTTCTATCGCGTCTGTAATGATCCGTCCGTAACAGTTCTTGATGGCGGGAATATTTTCCTTATTTCCTCTACGCCTTTTTACGTGTTTATAGAAATCAGACCAGCATTTACCCTCTTTGTTTAGTATTGATTTTAAGAATGCCTCCTGTGCCGATTTCTTGGCTGCAAGTAGTCAAGCCCCCTTCCTGTCAGTCAGACTACTGCCGCAACGGAGGGTTGAGGGGAAATGATATTAACATCTCGTCCCTTCTATTTATGAAGGGCGATTAAAGTAACTGTAACAAGATTCCAACCGAAGATATAGTTACAGCACATTATGAGAAGGGCTACACAAGTTCTGCTGGCAACTGTCCATTATATACTACATGCCCATAATTACAGCTGCCCTTTCAAAGGTTAGCAATGTGAAACGACAGTGATTATGAAATGGAGGATCAACATAACTTGTTAGTTTCTTAGCTCATTTAACCACGCTTCTTCAGTTCCGTATTTTTTACTGCGTCAACTGGCAAGGTAAAGCGTGAATTATGAAGTAGCATGAATGACACTGGACGAGTCCGTGGTCTACACCAAGGCATTGTTACAACACTAGAGGTCTGCTGCCAACATGATAATGAACGTTAGCGTATTACAAGAGGCGGGGAGTTTCTTTACTCTTGCGGTGACCAGAGTGCTACTACATTGGGCGCGCTGGCGTAACCACTTTTGCCGTGGAAGAGCAGTAAGTATTAAAAATTATGAGTGTGTGTCTGTACTCTTGTCTTAGTTATCCGGTATGCCATGCAAATGCGCCGTATTAGACCATCTGTGATCTGCCTGGCTCTATCATTTTTTTTTTCAAATTATATCTTTAACGGCACTACTATAGGGGAAAAAAAGGTACTGGACATAAATTGCGTGCTTTGATTTCATCTACAACTTTTGTCTGAAACATTTCTCATTCTAAGAAGAATTAAGCGAGATATTATAGTAAATTTGCATAGATCTTCATGTAAAGTACCCGTTATTCTTGTCATACTTCTATTGTCTGGACAGATTTTCGAAATATCCTCAAATATCAAATTTCACGAAAACCGTTCAGTGGGAGTCGAGTCGTTCCATGCGAATGGAAGAAGAGGCAGACAGAAAGGACCATGCTACTACTCGCCTGTCGCAATTTTGCGAAAGCTCCTACAAGCGACTGTTAGCTTCGTCACGTCTATCTGTCCCTCCGTCCGTTCGCATGAAACACTCCCACTGGGCGGATTGCCAAGAAATTTGATGTTTGAGGATTTTTCGAAACTTTATCGAGAAGAGTTGAAGTTTCATTAAAATATGACAAGAATAACGGCACTTTACATGCAGACCGCCGTACATTCATGACACTACCTCGCTAAATTCTTCGTATTATGAGAAATATTTCAGATAAAATTTGCAGAGAAAATCGAAATGCATTTTAGGTTCAAATTTTTCTCCGAAAATCGTGCTGTTGATTAAAGTGGAAAAATATGGTACAGGCAGACACGTCACAGAAAATACCCAATTTGCATGCCAGATAATTAAGGCAAGACTACAGACACGCTCATAATATTAATTCTTATTGCTGGTGACTGCAGTGAGTAACATTTTGTAGCTGTACAACAGTGCAAAAGGAACCCATTGTTGCATTTCAATGTCACCATTGAAAACTTTTTATATTGTTGACAGCTACATCTACGGCAACAACAGTGACAAGGGAAGTACTGTTGCGCTTCCATGGGCAACAACGGTTACGCAAACGCACCACAATGTAAAGTTGTAGGTACACTATATTGTGTACGTAATCCAAGCATCTGACTTGATAAACCGAGTAGCATCGCTTTTGAGCCGATAATGGAACCAGGGAACTTCCCAATACAAAGCCTCCTACAGGTGGTATGACCTTGTTTCAAGTCATGTCGACACTACTACCGTGCGCATGTGGCAACTGTTACACCATAACTTCCTTCTTTGCAAGGCAGGCAAGTTAAAAATACAGCGTCGCGAAGATGGCCAATAGGACAGCCTTCACAGAGAATGCCGGCTGTCCTAAAATCGCTTTACCCAGACAGTGAAGTACAGTAGGCACAACATGTGGGGGTAGTTCGATTCTCTAGAGACGTAGCACACAAACTCTGTGCTACAGGAGCAGCAGAGTACATAATGAATAACAATATTAATCAAAAGTATGTAGGATTATACGCATCAAAAGTGGGGAGAAGCCAAATTTTACAATACTTGAGTTTATTTGGTTAAATAAACATTACAAATGGACAAATAGTATAAGGTCACAGAACAATCATAGACACCGCATCACACTTTCGATACCAATATACATAGCAATGGGGCGCGCTGCATCTGAAGACCCTAGCTGACAGGGAGGGTCGACTGCAGAACAGGCTGACCGAAAAGAAGCTTGAAAAGTACTCTGGTACCGACTGAAAAACCACATAAGTGTTGGTCATCAAGGCTTTTTACTGTTCTCGTCCAACATTACGTTGAATGGGGCCATTGCAAAATAGATATATCTTCGCATCAGCAACCCACACTCACAGTAGGCATAAAGATTCTGCAGTAGAGCGATGCCTCCTTCAAACATCTTCAGCGTATTAGGCAAGTTAGGAATTGTATACAGGTCCACCGGCGCAGATTCATACTTTTCATTCTTCATCCAGTTCTTCTGCTGTGAGCTCCTCTTCGTAGGAGTTTTCAGCTCCATGACGTCATTTGGCTGGAGGTCGTACAAGCCTTCGTCATCAAGCCGTCTCCCCAGTGTCACAAATGCAGCGACGTCATCTCGATTTCTACGCGTTTCAATGCTGGCTTTCCAAACCCACCAGATTTGTGAACGCACAGCACCGAGCACGGTGCTTCAGGTACAGCTTAAATTTTGAAGTAACTCCTTGGTCCTGTAAAAAAGATTCGGTGCTGGAAGGCAGAAACAAAAATTTTACCATTACAGCTGGATCATTGATGCGGGCAAATGAACTGGAGCACTGACAATCATTAGCGACGCTTCGTTGGGGATGTTTTGCCTTCTGCAGTAGTGCTCAATTTCTGGGCAAGTCCTTTTCAAATCCGTCTTCAAATATTTTTCCTATTATCCACGCGAGACAACTGTATTTCTAGAACAAACGCAGACTAGTGCTATTGGCGTTATTCAGGCCTCTTTGGTTCGCAGGCCTGGAGATCAACAGTGACTTACACTTGATATCATATTCTATGTTTGCACAGAACATTAGCGCCTGCCTTTCTCTTTCGTAAATGAAGTCCTTACTAGTATCCGCTCCCACTGCAGGCACCCATTTCGTCGGGTTTGTATGCTTGCATCGCTGAGTACCCCCGCCTCAATGACGTTCAGTAGCTCTTCAGAGAATAGGTCGACTTGTTATAACTCTGGCGAAACCTGTCAAATTAGCCCTTACTTGCAGATAAACTCCTTGACTCCGCCAACACCTTCGCAGACCGCAAGTACTGTAGGATATCTACGGCCGTCTGCTTCATGATGCCTCCATCAGCCAGAATGTGCTTCGGTTATCTTCAATCCTTGTCAGCAAAATCAATTCTATGCGCAACAATAAGGGGCCCGCGTTCACTTGGTGTTAGTTTCAGCATCAGTTCTAGACTGCTGTAAAGACATATTTCTTGAAGGCCTCCTTTTTCGTGCGAATAGTGTGCGCCGTGGATTCGTTACGTGTTCTTTGGCCAACACACCTTCACCGGCTTCGATTCTTCAGAAGATTTCAAGCTTCTTCTAGAACCTCATCATCTTCTTCTTCTCCCCCATGGACACACATATCATGACACCAGTACTGTCCTTATTTCACCGCTGCGTGTCACCCTAATATCACATTCTCTATGCCCCGAAGCCGTGCTCAAAACGGCTACATATAGAAGGTATGTACTACTAACTAACAGCAGTCCAGCTTATGTTGGATGTAAAAGCCTCCGAAATACCCTGCGACCTTAGGAAAAAGTTAGATCTGGAAAGAAAAATTCCTTCTCTGCAAGGTTCCCGACACAGTCAGTAGCCCCTTCATCTTCCTGTGGAAATTCCTGGCAGGTGACAGAAAGTTCGAGAATGCGTAAGAACCCAACATGTCTTTATGACGGATATGAGGTTTGCTCAACTCTCGTATACTTGAATTCGGTTCACGTACAATAATAGAGAGAACAAAGTATATTTCTCGCACATCCAAATTCGCGTGAATGGAACTCGCGCGGACTGGGGTTTTACCGCACTTAACGAACATTATTTCCACTTGAGTTCCCTTTATTTGTTACACCTGGCAACACAGTGGTTACATTGGCCTCTTTGTGTATCAGCAGTTGTGTCATCGGTGTGTGTACTGATTTCATATCTACAAATCACTCAAGCATGAAAAAAAATTTTTAATGAGATTTTTTTCTTCTTTCGCAAACCTGCTGGATGAAAATTTCGTAGTCTTGAAGGTTCATTGCAGAATTTCCTGAGAACTTTCCAGGCATCGAACCACCAAGAAGTAGGCCTACACAAATACATACATTTAAGGCAAAATTTTAAGTAAAACGTACGTGTGGCGGGCCAAGGTCAGCTAGATAAGAGAAAACCTATTAACTGTAGCACAAGCTTCTGTTCATGGTTGTAACCAGTCATTAAGAACAGCTTCAGCAGAACCGGCAATATCAGGCATTCTGCTACGCTGTTACCGTCTGTGTGAATCTAGCCATGCAGACCTTATTTGCTATATGCAATGAATAATGACAACACAGACAGATGGAAGGAATTTTGTCAAAGATTCCTGAATATTCGCGAGGCAGATCCTGGGTTAACAAAGATACTACGAAGATATAAAGCAACATCAAGATAAGCAGAATAATAGATCGACAGAACTGTCTATACTGGATTGGCAAACACCCACATCAAATCAAAGAAGAAGGGTATAATGTTCCAGGAGTGACAGTCTGGTCACATTTGAGTAGGTGTGACTGGGCCTTCTTTCATGGTAGGTTCTGTAGCTGCAGTTGTCTGGAACTTCTGCAAAGGACAGTGATACCAGAGAACGAACAGCGCCGTGACATGGAAAGTGCTGTCCGGGAACAGGATACAGTGCCACTCCATTCTCGACAGGGAACTGCCGATGTAGCCTCGCACCTCGGAGTAGAAGAGTGGCCCCAAAGTTCTCCTAATCTCACGCATTGCGATTTTTAAATGTGGAGTATAAGGATTATAAGTAAGAAGTTTAGGGAATGAAGCCTGCTCACGTTCTGCCAATGAAGGGACAAATTCGTGTGACTTTTAACTTAAATTAAAATAAAAACTTAGTGCAGTACTTGGCAGATCAGTGTTTATGTGTGAAATTCTAAATGGACGTGGTAGAAAATTTAAACAATCTCCGTGTCTCCTTTTTGCCACTCTCTGTTAATTGTAAATAAAGTAATGTTTCAGTGGAATGTGTTTATGATTTTATTCAGGCAACCCTGTCTAATGAAACCGTCAGCTGACGACAACACTGGGCATGTACAATACACACATAAAATTACATGAAATTGTGTTGGTATGGAAACGCGCGCTATAAAACAAGTAGCTACTAATGGGCTGGGTGTGGGCAGCACAAACGGGGTTTGGGTCCCGACAGCGGCGAAATTTTGCTTCAGCACTACTTCGTCCAGACATGCTATAAAGTCATACCAGCCTCCTATACAATGGGTACTACCACTACCCTCGGGGATAAAGCTTTCAGACCGTGAAGCAAATCACTAACTCCCACAACATGACAGACAAGAAAAGTACATCCACGTCGCCTACACGATATAGGTAAACAATAATGTTACCCATTATGCCTTAAGGGTAGAAGGACACAAATATTATGCAGTGTTGTGAAGTGAGTCTAAACGTAATTAGCTATCGGAGAGACTAGTGGTTAAGGTACAGTTCGCCCTAGAACAGGCCACGAAGTCCCAGAGGGGAGTAGAGTTATAGTTCTACTCTTTCTTTAACCACGGCGCTAGAGGCCGTGGGTGGTCAACGCCACGTCCCGGCTGGGTAGGCATCCGGGCTTGTGTGTGGATCTTTGCGGAAAATCTCCCACCCACGGAAAGTCGATCCCCAGACCGTTCAGAACGTAGTGAGTCGTTAGCACGTTTATTATACTACACACATGACACAAGCGTCGGAGAAGTTGCCGCATCGAAGGCGAGACATGGTGCAGATGAAGCTGTCTCTGTGCTTCAGGCAGCACCATGTCATTGAGGTGTATGGCGGACTGGTAGAGCCATGCATTGTTCTTAGTGTGCTATCTGAGGACGCTGTCAATTGCTGGGACTATACGGTGTCGGTGACAGAAGAATGAATGATTATGGAATGATAATAGCGGGGGTGGGGGTGGGAGCGGGGAGGGGCGGGGCGGGGAAGAACTAAAGTGCACGGAGAGAAACCTGTCCCAGTGTCACCTTGTCCACCACAAATCCAAAACGGATTTCCCTGGGATTGAATCCGGGCCTCCGCAGTGACAGGCCGGAGACTAACCGCCTGAGCCATGGTACGATCCACGTATTCTTATCCTTGGCGCTACATGGAGGGAAGTTTTCAGCTTCAAGCCCCGGCCTTTTTACTCCCAAGGAAAAATGTCCCCGGTACTCACTGGGTGAGCCCGACAGTCGGACTACATGCCGTGGAGAACAAATTAGTAGAAGGGATGATCGGCATAGCTCCGGCTACCACCTGCGCGGCGATAAGCCAGGGTTTGATTTCCGACAGGTGTTACACGTTTTTCTCTTTTCACAGCATGTGCAGATTAAATGGGGCCAACTGACCATTCTGCCCGTCTTTTATCGGGCACAAAGTAACCAGAATATGAAGATGACTGCGCACTTGCGTCTAATTCTTTAGTTACGAAAGCGAAAAGTTATACCTCCAATAACCTAAACGTGTTCAGGGCGTGGGGCCTAATTAGGCAATAGCCCAACTCGGTGCTAGACCGGCTCGTTGTTGAGATTTCTCGATCATACATAATTATATATATATGTGTGTGTGTGTGTACACAAACACATACACACGGTAGGACCCTACGAACGACTGATCAGTTCGTTGAAGAGGCCGCGCCATATGAATTAATTATGTGAAATGCAAACTTCACTCTGCCTCACGTAATCTAAGATAAATATAAATACAGAGACTACAGTCTTCTGGGATGTGACGCGGTGTAATTTTGTAGATACGCACCAAAGATTCAGGGATCCAGGATCGGCCCTTTAGACGGAGAGAAACTACACGCTTTCACATTCCAGGGAAACCTAGTCCTAATATTCTGGCCGCTGGCATAATCTCAGGTGACTGTGTTAGAGAGGCACATACTCCAAAACACATTTGTCAAATGTGTTCTTTCTGGTACCGTCATACAGTTGGCGTATATGAGGCCCCCGCGGATCTTATAGTTCAGGAGGGTCCTAAAGACCTTTGTGGGTTGTTTCGGACTGAATAGGGTCCTTCCGACTTGAGGCAATATTCTGAGACACCTGGGAGTAACTTCGCTAATAATAATTGAGGGAAGGGGGGATTATCGAGTGGCGGAGGACCCCGACTGGATATCTACGCCACTGTTTAGATATCTAACCTTGATATCTCTATGTTGAACATACAAACGTACTGAAGATCTCACACTACGCTATCATAAAGTATTATCCTACTGCTTAAAATACCGCTGGCAAAAGTGAAGGCGGTTTGCTTGTTCAGAAACCTATGCAGTACGGGTAATCACTGAACATCTTTAGCCCCTTCCGTATAGGTTCTATTTCAGTAAATGTTCAACCGGTATATTTCCATGGTAATTTACAACACGCGGTGTTAAGTGGGTCCCTGTCACAACAGCATGTTGCGTCCTAGAGTTGCGGGTGGAGGAACGGCCTCCAGTACGGAGGGTAGCTGCGTATTCAATAAGCAGTAGCGGACAACCGACAAGGGGTGGTTTTCCAGTTTGGGGTTGGAGGAGGTGCTAACGTAAAAACGTATCAAGTTGCGAAACAATCAAAGAGTAAGCCTCGGACCTGGACTGATACTTTGGTGCAACCTAAACAACGAAAAAGTACATGAGATTTGGTACATGGAATGTTAGGAGCCTGTATAGGACAGGTTCCATTACAGCAGCAGCAAGGGATTTAGTGGGTGTGCAAGAGGTTAGGTGGGACAAAGAGGGCACAGTAAAAGCAGGGGATTGCAATTTTTTATACGCAAAAGGAAATGAAAAACCCCCATTTGGGAACAGAATTTTTTGTGCACTGCAGAATAAAATCAGCAGTTAAGTGAGTAGCGTTTGTTAGCGATAGGATGTCACATATAGTAACGAGAGGTCGCTGGTTTAATATCATCGTTCCGAATGTGCATGCACCAAGTGAGGAGAAAAGTGATGACACAATGATGGCTTACCAGCCTAGAACTAATATAGTAAAGGATGAGAAGGGTGATGTGGTTACAGATTCCCACAATATTTTGGCTAGGTGGAGGAACTATTTCTCCCAGCTATTGAATGTACATGGAGTTAATGATGTTACGAAGACAGAATTGCACACAGCAGAACCAGTAATGCCTGGGCCAAGTGCCTTTGAGGTTGAGTTGGCTATTGAAAAGCTAAAAAGTCACAAATCACCAGGTATTGATCAAATCCCAGCAAAGTGATTAGGTCCGGGGGTAGGACAATTCTCTCTGAGATCCATAAACTTATTATTTCTATCTGGAAGGAGAAATTGCCTGAGAAGTGGAAGGAGGCGATCATTTTATCTATCTATAAGAAGGGCGATAAAACAGTTTGTAATAATTATAGGGGCATATCACTTTTGTCAACTATGTACAAAATGTTATCCAACATCCTGCTCTCATGGTTAATTCCATATGCAGAGGAAATTATTGGGGATCATCAATGAAGATTTCAACGCAACAGAGCAACTACTGATCATATATTCTGCATTCGCCAAATACTTGAGAAAAAATGGGAATACAATGAAGCAGTGCATCAACTTCTCATAGATTACAGGAAAGCCTATGATTCAGTTAGAAGGGAGGTCTTGTATAAAATTCTCAATAAGTTTGGTATCCCCATGAAACTGGTAAGGTTAATAAAATATGTCTGACTGAAACGCATAGCAGAGTCCAGGCAGACAAGAATTTGTCTGACATGTTTCTACCAGGATTGGTTTGAAATAAGGAGATGCTCTGTCACCATTGCTGTTCAAATTTGCTTTAGAGTACGCCATTAGGAAGGTTCAGGTAAATCAGGATGGCTTGAAATTAAATTATAGACATCAGCTTCTGGTTTATGCTGATGACATTAATAAGTATGTTGGAAGGAAGCGTACGTACTATACAGGAAAACGCAGAAGCTTTGATAGTGGCTAGTAAGGAGATTGGATTAGAAGAAAATGCAGATAAAATTAAGTACATGGTCATTTCTCGAGATCAGAATGCAGGAAGAAATCACAATATAAAGATTCACAATAATTCCTTGGAATGGGTGGAATAGTTCAAATATTTGGGAACAACCTTAACAAATCAAAATTCTAATCTGTAGTTGAGGCATCCCCATTGTTTATGTAACAATGAAAATAAAAATAAAGGTAAAGTAAGTCAAAACACAACTAGTTTATTGGATGTTAGTGAAATGACATCTTTCCGCCTACTCGGCCATCATCAGGTTGCAAAGTTCTAGAGACTAAATATTATGTGTGGCGGATGTTGAGATCTCATCACCTGGCCTAAAAAATTTTATATGAGATATAAACTGCGTGTGAGCAGGTACGGCAGTGGGCGTGCGTTGGTGTGTGGTATCCCTGCCGGGGGTCATCTCCCTTGGGCTCTGTCGTTGTTGGTGTTGGGGGAGGGTCCGGATGGCGAATTAGCAGGTCTGAATGTGTCACATGTGTGGCGTTGGAGATTCGTAGGATAGACATCTTGTTGTTGGTTCTAGTGTTACTTTGGTGTTGGACACTTTGTGTAGCACTGGCACGTTCGTGTATTGTACCCGAGGATCACTGTAGAATCAATGTCTTGTCTGTTGCTATAGTCACTGTGGTGATGGATTCAGCACGTGGCACTAACACAGTCTTGTGTTGTATGTGGGAATCACTATTTAACTGACACAGTCTTTTTTGTTGTATATGGAGATCACTATTAAACTGTATCCTGTCATTGTACTCTTGTCTTTATATGGTTTTTGTCAGGTTTTCGTTGTGCAGACAGGCTTCTGTTGTGTGGACGTTATGTGATGGCTGTTATGTGTTGACTTGTCGTTTCATTAAAATCCAATCAACTAGTTGTGTTTTGACTTACTTTACCTTTATTTTTATTGTCAAAATTCTATTCAGGAAGAAATTAAGAGCAGATTGAAGTCAGTGAATTCTTGGTATAATTTAGTGCAGAATCTTTTGTCTTCCATTTGGCTATCCAAAAATTTAATGATTAAGATATACAGAACTATAATTTTGCATGTTGTTTTGTATGGGTTTGAAAGTTGGTCGCTCACATTGAGCGAGGAACGTAGGCTGAGGGTGTTTGAGAGTAGGGTGTTGAGGAGAATATTCGAGCCTAGGAGGGACGACAGTAACATGGGAGTGGAGGAAGCTGCATAATGAGGATCTTAATGATCTACACTCCCCACCCAACATTGTTCGGGTGATAAAATCAAGAAGAATGAGATGGGCGGGATATGTAGCGCGTATGGGGAGAAGAGAGGCGTATACAGGGTTTTGATGGGGAAACCTGAAGGAAAGAGACCTCTTGGGAGACCCAGGCGTTGATGGGAGGATAATATTAAGACGGATCTGCAGGAAGTGGGATGTGGGAGTGTGGACTGGATCAAAGTGGCTCAGGGTAGGGATAGGTGGCGGGCACTTGTGAATGCGGTAATGAATTCTGGAGTTCCATAAACTGCGGGGAATTTCTTGACTAGCTGAAAACCTGTTAGCTTCTCAGGAAGGGCTCTGCTCCATGGATTAAGTCAGTAGGTAAGTAAGTAACTTACAACTCGTGTTAATGAAAACACCAGAAGTAAACACGAAGATGGTGGCGCGACATCTTTCTTCTATTTGTCTTAAAAGAAATCCTGACGCATAACAGAGTGCGCTGCTAAGCGAAACGGAAACAGATTCATTTTACTTCTGTTGTTTGAGTGGATACAGTCAGTACGAACGCTGGACACGCCAGCAGTACCGTAGCCACAGCTACTCAGACAGAGCCTCCGATGTCAGCTGATGACAGAGGGCAGCACAAACAGTGAGAGCCATGTTGTGGATGCAGTCTGTGTGAGATGGTTCCGAAGTGACGATGTCTGCTCGCAAGCTGCTGAAGTTTCTGATTCTCTTCGACAACACAAACCTCCTATACTTCCCAGGGCAGTTCCTGAGTGGCAGAGTCCTGGTAGAACTGGAGGATGACACACCTGCTCTCGGTAAGGTAGACTTCCTGCTTAAAAACTCCACCCATCCCTCAGGACAGTAGGTCACAAAGTTTTCTGTTCGTTTATCAGAGAAACAAACTGCTTCACATGTAACATAACCAAATTTTATCCAACACTTAAAAAAGCACCTACTCTTCTCCAGAGATATGATTATGTTTCCTGTCGGTGTTACAACATTCAGTAGCTAAAACAAAACAATAAAATAATGACAGTGAAATTATGGAAATTATGCAATATAAATTTTACTCGTATAAATGAAAGAAAGGGAATCAAATCCAAAAATTCTTCACAATACTTCCACAACGCTTTAAAAGCCAAATCCAACAACGAGAGTACAGAATAAATTTCATTATACCTTTGTGTGTTCTCTATCAGATCAGCGGCAGGGGGGGGGGGGGGAAAAGTTTAATTTTTTTTTGTTTTTGACAAAAAATTCCACGCGTTCAACAAACACAAAAAAAATAAG
>Ga0123355_10013026_pt1 | contig 12915 bp, 13 predicted proteins | sample TergutEmb28metaG_3_FD_89872 | JGI IMG/M metagenome (GOLD analysis project Ga0123355, IMG submission 89872) | Embiratermes neotenicus P1 segment gut microbial communities from Petit-Saut dam, French Guiana - Emb289 P1 | ecosystem: Host-associated > Arthropoda: Insects > Digestive system > Gut ... | reverse complement strand
TTTTCACTCTGCTTCGTTAATCGTCGGTTAAATACCAATGGGTATTCGCCCTCCTCTCGCCTCGCCGAGTAAAATATATACTCAGCACTATACGCAAGTTTAGACTTTACAGAACACTAGTAATGCGTGGAACTCAATTACTTCGCATGATTGTGGTCGCTAGTTCTGATTGCGCGTTCTCCCGACCTTTTCACAGGTTCGTTTCACACGATTTATAGGTTCAGTGCAATTTCCGCTAGACGCCTCATTCTATGATTCATGCACGATTTTGTCACAGGAGGTATGGATATCTCTGCAAGTTCTTTTATACTCAGCTCCGGATATTCTACACGTAACTCTGCAGCTTTTCTCAGTTTTTCCGGCATTCTTTCAAACGCTCCGGCATTAATTATTTTCTCAATTTTCTCAATTTGCTCACTCGCTGCATCAACCATTTTCGTAACATTTGCCGTGTCACAGTTAACCTTTCTATTAACTGTATTTCGTACATCCTTTTCAATTTTCGCTGACATTAGTTCCATTGCGTGAATTGGCGCACCAATAAAGGTTAAAAAATCCTCAATCGCTGCACTTTGTTTGAAGTAAACAACGTAGTTGCCACTCCGAGAGGTTTCCTTTGGCGAAAATTCTATTTCAAGTAACAGTGAATACATTTGTCGACTTACATTGTAATAATCTGTCACTAGCTCAAGATGATAACTTTTTATTGGATCTGTTACTGCACCACCAGCTAAAAAAGCACCCCTAATGAAACTTTTTATACAACACTCATCTTCGAGTACCGCAAGATTTATACTATGTGCTAGTAAATTTTCCTTGGAGTAGCCAAATGCATCGAAGATATGGTTTATCTTACCATCATCAATAATAATATAAGCTTGTTTTCCATCCTCCTCTTCGTCAGGCATAATGTCAAACGATGTTCTAAACGCATATAAGAACGTATCAACTATGCGTTTTCCAAGTACTTTATTTCCAGTAACAATCCTAATCTCACGAATATTAAAAGTATTCCCATAAAGTAACATGCCATAACACTCTGCAACCGCACAGCAATTACTCTCATGCACGACTTTGCATAATTCTACCTTAGTGTTATATGAAAATGACAAATCTTTCACCTCCACTATTTGGGGTTAGCTATTCTTGCTTCAGCATAATCGTGTTTATCAAGCACTATTTTCACAGTTTTCCCTAGCACACTACTCTCGCCCAATATCCCTGTGAATGCAGTCAACCGGATATCCCTGTTCGCTTAAATATTCTTTTAAAGCCTCTGCCATGGCCGGTGACCTATGCTTTCCACCCGTGCAACCAAAACAGATGACAAAATACCGTCTTCCTTCTTCAATGTAATGTGGAAGTAACATATCCATCATTTCACAAAATTGCATAAAGAACTCATTACTATAGTCAAACCCGAAAACAAAGTCCTTTACTATGCTATCCAAGCCTGTCTTTGGCCTTAGTTCGGGAATATAGTGCGGATTTGGCATAAAGCGAACGTCATATAAGATATCAGCTTCGACCGGCAACCCATACTTAAATCCAAATGATTTGATTACAACATTAAGCGATTTATTGTCTATTTCATCCATAAATTTCAAGTTGAGATTTCTTTGAAGTTTACTGAGCGTTAAGCCTGTAGTATCAATAACCTCATCTGCCTTATCTTTGATTGGTTCAAGCATCTCAATCTCATTTTTAACAGCATCTTCAAGATTTGAGCCTGTTGTGTCAAGTGGATGACGTCTTCGTGTTTCTTTATATCGTCTAATTATAGTATCTTTCTGTGCCTCGACGAATAAAAGTGTAATAACGCATCCAATCTCTCGCATTTCATCAAATGTTTCAAACAGCTCATCAACATTTTTCAAGGCGCGGATATCCGTAACGAGCGCAACACGCTCATATCTACCTTGTGTTGCCATACACAGTTCAGCAAATTTAGGCATCATAGATAATGGCATATTATCGACACAATAAAATCCCAAATCTTCCAAAACTGCCGCTACGCGGCTTTTTCCGGCTCCCGAAACCCCTGATACTACAACAATATCCATAATGCTTCCTCCTTGCTAATCAGTTTCTATTAATTGTTAGTATGCACATCGCTCTGAATGGTGGTATTCTATTCAATAACCTTAACTTCTAACTCTAGCTCCACACCAAATTTCTCAAAAACAGTTTCTCGTACATGTTCAATTACTGACATGCAATCCGAAAACGTCGCATTTCCATTATTTATAATAAATCCCGAATGTTTTTCCGACACCTTCGCGCCGCCAACTGTATAACCTTTTAACCCCGCCTCTTCTATCAGTGCTGCTGCATATCCTTTTTTTGGACGTTTGAATGTACTACCACCGCTTGGAAATTCCAATGGTTGACTCGTACGACGGCGAATACTCAAATCATCCATTTTTTGTTTAATACATTCTTTATCGCCTTTTCGTAATCGAATCACAGCAGAGAGCACTGTATCTCCTGTTTCGGAAAACCGACTGTGTCTATATGTAAACTCGTTCTCCACACCGAGCAAAGTATGTATCCCTGCATTCGGGCTGTGCGCAGACGTACTTAAAACTACATCCTTCATCTCTCCGCCGTAAGCTCCGGCATTCATCAACACAGCACCGCCCAGACTTCCGGGAATACCGTGTGCAAATTCAAAACCAGTCAATCCATTTTCATAAGCAAAAACAGCAACACTCGAAAGTAGCGCACCAGCCTCAACAACGATATCTTGATAATCGAGTGTTTCATCTGAATCGATAATCGAAATGCTATTGAGCTTTAATGTGCTTATCACAACTACATTAAGAGCGTCATCACTAACCAAAATATCCGATCCATTACCTATAATAATCGGAGATATCTTTCTTTCGCTTAAGATATCACACAGTCTCGTTAGACAAGATACACACTCGGGAAAATACATAACACTAACAGGACCACCTATTTTGAACGTTGTGTGATTCTTCATCGGCTCATCCATTTTAAACCCAAGATTCGGCAATTCTTGGCTAATAAATTCAATTGCAGATGGTATATTATTTCCCATTATCGTACTTTTTTCCAATTCAACCTCTAATTCAATAATGCAGCTTCGGCGATTTTTTCATCTACATGTTTATCTATCTGTTTAGAGAACTCAAGAGCAGCATGATACCCCATGAACTTTTGTCGTTGATTCATTGCAGCAACTTCAAGAATAACCGCAAGATTTCTACCGGGCTTTACAGGAATGGTCACTGTCGGAATCTTTACACCAAGAATCTCAACCGTATTTTCACTTATTCCCAATCTATCATAATTCGCATCATCTCTCCACAACTCAATGTTGCAAACAAGGTGGATATTCTGATAGTCTTTGACCGCACCGGAGCCAAATATTTGACGTACATCTATAACTCCAAGACCGCGTAATTCAACATAGTGGCGGATAAGCTCAGGAGCAGTACCTTGAATGACATTGACATCTATCGCTTTTATTTCCACCGCATCATCAGCTATAAGACGGTGACCGCGCTTTAATAGCTCAATGGCCGTCTCACTTTTACCAACGCCGCTCTCACCAACAAGCAACAATCCCACACCATAGACTTCAACAAGCACACCATGACGAGTTACACGAGGTGCTATTTCCCTCTTTACAAGACGAATAATCTTTGACATCGTTTCAGTTGTATGGGCATCAGTTCTTAAAACTGTGATATCATACTTCTCAGCAGATTCCAATAACGCACCTGTAATATCTGTGCCATGGCACATAATAAGTGCAGGTATTTTGTGCTTCATAAGCTTTTCCCACTTACGAAATCGCTCATCACGAGGGAGCCCTTCCATATATGATGATTCCATTTGACCGATAAGCTGTATACGAGTCGGCTCAAAATGCTCATAAAAATCAGCGAGCTGTAGACCCGGACGGTGTACGTCCCCTGTATAAATCAACACATCTTCATAATTTGTTGCCCTATACACTATTTCTGCACGCAACTCATCTTTCAACTTTGATAGCTTATAACTATACACTTGTTCCATTATAATGACCATCCCTTTCAGTGATCTTTATGCACAAAGTGACCATGAGAAGTGATAGTCACTTAGATTAACTACAGTACAGTTTATACAAATCTGCCAACATTTGCAAGTGCTTAATTTCGCAAAAACCTTCAGACATTTAACTGCCCACATCGCTAATCGACAACATTCGGCACATCATTCAAATCCGTTTTTTGCTATAACGGATCTCATCGCCCTAAAATTAGATGTGATAATCACACATAATTTTCGAAATTTATAATTTAGTGCTTGCTTTTTTTATCTCATTCTGTTATTATTATTACCGCTGTTCACAATCCGCTTTGTAAGCAATAGAGAGTTGTAAATGTGCTCTCATGAGGCTTCCATCAAGTGGATAATCATATGGAGGTACCCTCAAATGGCAAAATGTTCATATTGCAACAAAGGCGTTTCATTCGGAATAAAGGTCAGTCACTCACACAGACGTAGCAATCGTATGTGGAAACCAAATGTTAAGCGTGTCGCGGCAATTGTCGACGGCTCGCCAAAACGCGTCCACGTATGTACACGCTGCCTTCGTAGTGGCAAAGTTGAGCGCGCTGTAAAGTAATAATCGTCTTATTTATCAAGACACCCATGGCGTAAGCCATGGGCTTTCTTGTTCTAATCAAGCGAAGAGAGGAATAATATAACAATGAAATTCGGTATCATAGGTTACGGAAACTTAGGAAAAGCGCTAGCATCAGCTCTGCTGTGCACAGGCAATGTTATTGCGGACGATATACATGTGTGTGATCGCTCTCCCGAATCGTTGAATCACGCAAAAAATGAGCTTCTACACACATATCCTATTGAGAATATCAATGATATGATCAAAACTACTGATATATTATGCATAACTGTCAAGGGTTATGTGTTTGAGGAGTTATCAAAAATTATTGACAAAGAATATTTTACTGATAAGCTCGTGATTAGCATGATGGCAGGCGAAACTTTTGAGAAAATATATTCACTTATTGGCAATGTGCGCCTTGCACGTGCTATGCCATCCCTTGCAATTGCAACAAATGAAGGTGTTATCGCATATACAAAAGTCCCAATTGAAGTTGCAGATATATTCAACAAATTCGGTTTCGCATTTGAAACAGAACCTGATGTCATCGAAAAGGTTATGGCATTTGCAGCTTGTGGTTTGGGTTATGCTGCTTATCTAATTGATGCATTTACATCTGCAGGAGAAGCAATGGGATTTTCATATGATACCGCATCTCATATCGCAGCACTATCTTTCAAAAATGCGGGAGATATTGGAAATTTCCGCGAAACTGTAAAGGCCGTAGCAACCCCCGGTGGTGCTACCGAGCAAGGTGTTAATTATATGGATCAATGCGGTGTGTACAATATCGTTGCAACTGCTATTCAAAAAGCATATGAACGAATGACATGAGTCGATGTAGACATTATACTAATCAACATAACATAATTAAATTCTGATAGAAGGAGATTCAACCAATGGAAATTTTAAGTAAAACACCAAAATTCGAACTTGAAATGCGTATGAATCGATTTGCAACCGCGATGGATGCGCAACATGAAAATTGGGAGTTATGCGTTGTTGTTGGTGGACTAAATATGTTTTACCTAACAGGTACAATGTGTGATGGCATATTACTTATAAAGCGTAATGATAGTGCAACACTCTGGGTACGTCGAAGTTATGAACGTGCATTGATTGAATCAGAACTTGATGATATCCGTGCTATGAGAAGTTTTCGCGATATAGCAGGTGAGTTTGAGTCATTGCCCAACACTTTGTATATTGACACAGCCAATGCATCACTTGAATGGTTTGGACTATTCAGTAAGCATATGCCGTTTCCGAATGTTTTACCGATTGACAATATCCTTTTAAACATAAGAGCAATCAAAAGTGAATATGAACTCGGCTTCATGCGGCACGCCGGAGCAGAAACTGACCGTATATACAGAGAAGTGCTACCGACATTATTGCATGACGGAATCTCCGAAGTTGAGCTGGGTGCAGAGCTATTTTCCGCATTCCTAAGGAGCGGATTCCATGGAGTCAGTCGATTTTCAATGAGAAATGTTGACTCCATCCTCGGGCATGTCGCTTTCGGAGATAGTACGCTCTATCCGTCAGCTTTCAATGGAGCCGCCGGAATAAATGGTCTATGTGCGGCAGTTCCCGTTCTTGGTAGTCACAACCGACGATTACAAAGTGGCGATTTGGTATACCTCGATATTAGCGAAGGTGTCAGTGGTTATCATGTAGACAAAACCCTCGTATTGAGCTACAAAACGCCACAAAACGAAAACATAATTCAAGCACATATGCATTGCCTTGAGCTTGAGCGAATGGCTGCTTCCATGCTAAAACCTGGAGCGATACCTTCAGAAATATATGCGACCGTACTTAAAGCTGTCAAAGAGGAATATCGCGATTATTTCATGGGCGCAAAAGGACGAACTGTGCCATTTTTAGGTCATGGAGTCGGACTGTTTGTCGATGAAATGCCTGTAATTGCAAAAAATTTCAATAATCCTCTCGAAGAAAATATGACAATAGCTATTGAACCAAAAATAAGCTTCGATGGCGCCGGAATGGTTGGCAGTGAGAATACATATCTCGTGACGAAAAGTGGCGGTCTAAGTCTGACAGGAGAGCCACGCGAGTTGGAGGTTATTAATACTAAACACTAATAAAAGAGTAGACATCTTTTCGGAATATTATCTACTGCTCTATCAGTGTTCAGTATTATACTCGCGAGTATAACACAATCACATAGGGGCTGTTGCTTCATTTTGCAACAGCCCTGGTTTAGTTTATTTGATTAATGGAAATGCCTGTCTATAATAACAACATAGAGTCCCCAAACGAGAAAAATCTGTACCGCTCGCGAATGGCTTCTTCATAGGCATTGAGGATGTGCTCACGTCCTGCAAATGCAGAAACAAGCATTATTAGCGTGCTCTCAGGCAAATGAAAATTAGTAATTAAACCATCAAGACATTTAAACGTATATCCGGGGTAAATAAAGATATCAGTAAAACCTGAGAATGCAGAGACTATGCCCGATTCGCTTGTGCATGATTCAAGCACTCGACAAGAAGTTGTACCTACTGCAACAACACGTCCGCCGTTTTGCTTTGTGCGATTTATCGCATCGGCAGTTTCTTCCGTGATTATAAAATACTCTGCGTGCATTTCATGATCTTCGATATTGTCTGCTTTTACAGGTCTAAACGTACCAAGACCAACATGCAATGTCACATACTGTATATCAATGCCTTTTGCTTTAATCTCGTCGAGTAACTCTAACGTAAAGTGCAAACCTGCTGTCGGAGCCGCTGCCGAACCAACATCTTTTGAGTAAACAGTCTGATAGCGCTCGTTATCTTTTAACTCCTCATGTATATACGGAGGAAGTGGCATTTGACCAAGCCTCTCAAGGACTTCAAGGAATATTCCTTCAAAATGAAACTCAATTAACCTGTTACCCGTATCTGTAACTTCGATTATCGTCGCTGTTAGTTCACCATCGCCAAAAACAAGTTTTGCACCGACCTTTGTTTTTTTACCCGGCTTTGTCAGGCACTCCCAAACTTGAGAACCGACTTTCTCAGCAAGTGCTTTTTTTTCATTTAGAAGCACAACTTCTACCATTCCACCTGTCTCTAACTTACCAAATAGTCTTGCAGGCAAAACGCGGGAATCATTCAAAACCAAACAATCACCTTTACGCAAAATATTCGGCAGCTCATAAAAATGGTGATGTGCAATCGCGCCTGTTTTTCTATCCATGTGAAGAAGTCGTGACTGTTCACGATTTTCCAAAGGTGTCTGCGCTATAAGCTCCGGAGGAAGCTCAAAACTAAAATCACTTTTTAGCATAATTATGACCATTCCTTTTCAAAATATTTAATCAAAAGATAACCACGAATAATGGATGCTCATTTCGTGCATTAATTTGCGGTTTCCCGCAGGGAGAGCAAATTGGCACATCACATTACAAGTTTGAATTAATTCAAACTTGTAATTACATCTTTATTCAGACTTTATCTTGTAAAACATACTATCGTATGCTACACTAAAGTTTAATAAATTTCAAGTATTATTGGGAATAAGAAGGAGTAAATATTATTAGCATGAGGAAATACAAGGTTGGAATAATTGGAGCCACGGGTATGGTCGGACAGCGTTTTGTTGAATTAATTAATAATCACCCATGGTTTGAACTGTCTTCAGTTGCTGCAAGTAGCCGCTCGGCAGGCAAAACTTATGAAGAAGCCGTTGGCGGACGCTGGATGATGTCTGCCCCAATACCTGATGCTGCAAAAAAGCTAACAGTTTTGTCGGCAGAATCCGATATCAGTAAAGTAACAGATTCAGTTGATTTTGTTTTCTCCGCTGTTGATATGAAAAAAGAAGAGATAAAAGCTCTTGAAGAAATCTATGCCAAAGCTGAATGCCCTGTCGTTTCTAACAATAGTGCACACCGTTGGACCGAAGATGTTCCTATGATAATCCCCGAAGTTAACCCCGAACATCTTGAAGTTATCTCCGGTCAGCGCAAAAGACTTGGTACAAAACGTGGATTTATCGCAGTCAAATCAAACTGCTCAATCCAAAGTTATGTGCCAGCATTTCATCCATTAATGCAGAAGTATAAAATCACTAACGCTCTTGCATGCACATATCAAGCAATTTCAGGAGCAGGTAAAACCTTTGAAACTTGGCCTGAAATGGTCGAAAATGTCATACCGTTCATCGGTGGCGAAGAAGAAAAGTCTGAAAAAGAACCTCTCAAAATCTGGGGTTCTGTCGCTAACGATAAAATCCTTACCGCAACCTCTCCTGCAATCACGACACAATGTATTCGTGTAGCTGCTCTTGATGGACATATGGCTGCTGTATTCATGAGTTTTGATGATGGTGGTAAACCGGATATTGAAGAAATGAAATATATTTGGCAAAATTACAAAGGTCTACCACAGGAACTGGAACTCCCCTCTGCACCAAAGCAGTTTCTTCATTATTTTGAAGAAGAAAATCGTCCACAGACAAAACTTGACTGCAATCTTGAAAACGGAATGGCAATCAGCCTCGGTCGTTTGCGTCAAGATTCCCAATATGATTATAAGTTCATATGTCTTAGCCACAACACACTACGCGGTGCAGCAGGCGGCGCTATGTTGACCGCTGAACTATTGTGTGCACAAGATTTTATTTAATGCATCTGTACAAAACCCTCCATATCACCATACTTTTCTCGCGACTGCATTTCGCAGTCTTTTGAACTCGTTTCGAGGTCTTCGCCTTTTGCATTCATCATATTATTAATAAGACAAACAAACTCAGTTATTTTGAGAAAGGACAATTTAGCAATGAAAACACCCGTATTTACCGGCTCATCAGTCGCAATCGTCACACCGTTTCAAAACGGCAAAGTTGATTACAAAAAGCTTGGCGAGCTAATCGATTTTCAAATATCCGCCGGAACTGCTGCCATCACCATCAATGGAACAACAGGCGAATGTTCAACTATGACACTGGAAGAATCAAGAGCAACTATCGACTTTTGTGTAAAACACGTAAATAATCGTTGCAAAGTTGTTGCCGGAGCAGGCAGTAACGATACTCAATCAGCACTTTTCTTAGCTCAATCAGCCGAAAAATCCGGTGCCGATGCTTTGATGATGGTCACACCGTATTACAACAAAACAACTCAAGCAGGACTTGTAAAGCACTTTACATTTCTTGCTGACAGAGTGAATATTCCAATTATTATATACAATGTTCCGGCTCGTACCGGTATGACTGTTGCCGCAGAAACATACATTGAACTTGCAAAGCACCCTAACATAAACGGTGCCAAAGAAGCATCAGGCGATTTCTCGCTTATTTCATCAACTCTCGCCACCTGCGGAGAAAGCTTCCACTTTTGGAGTGGCAATGATGAAGATATCGTCCCACTAATGTCAATAGGCGGAAAAGGCGTAATCTCTGTTCTTGCAAATGTCGTTCCTGATGTTGTTGCCAATATGATTAAACATTGCTTGGACGGCGACTTCAAACGCGGAGCAGAGCTTCAGTTAAAATATTTTGACCTTATCAAAAATCTGTTCATCGAAGTTAGCCCCATTCCAGTAAAAACAGCTCTCAACCTAATGAACATGGACGTTGGCGAGCTTCGCATGCCACTTTGCGACATGTCATCTGACAATTTAGAAAAACTAAAGACCGCCATGAACGCAGTTGGGCTGATTAAGTAAATTGTGAGAATAGGATTGGAGTGTGTGCTGCAACACACTCCAATTGACAATGACAGATTAATTTAATAATAGGAGATACATATGCTTAACATATTATTATCTGGATGTAATGGTTATATGGGGCGAGTTGTTACCGAAATTGTCGCTAGTGACCCTACCGTAGCTATTGTTGCAGGGCTTGATATTAACCCTGAGAAACACAGCGATTATCCCGTTTTTGCAACTCCCGATGAGATATTATCTGACAATCTCATCTATGGTGCAGATGTTATTGTAGATTTTTCTGCAACTTCTGCGATTGATGGGCTAATTGGCTTAAGTGTATCCCAAAAAGTTCCGATAATACTATGTGTAACCGGATATACAGCGCAACAACTTGACCAAATTGAGGAAGCATCAAAACATGTTGCAGTATTCCAAAGTGGTAATATGTCAATCGGAATTAACTTGCTTGCTGATTTAGTTAAACGAGCATGTGCAGTTCTCGGAGAAGAGTTCGACGTAGAAATTGTCGAACGTCACCATAGACGAAAGGTTGACGCACCAAGCGGAACCGCTCTCATGCTCGCCGACGCTGCAACGTCAGCGTTGCAATATGAGCCGGAATATGTGTACGAACGCGAAAGCAAGTGCGATCCACGTCAAAATCACGAAATAGGTATATCTGCTGTTCGCGGTGGAACAATTGTCGGCGTTCATAATGTAATTTTCGCCGGACAAGATGAAATAATCGAACTAACACATACCGCAACCTCACGTGATGTATTCGCTACCGGGGCAATAAAAGCCGCAAAATACATGGTAAACAAACAGCCGGGAATGTACAACATGAGCGATGTCTTAAAATAACTGAGCGTTGAAAGTGTTTTAACGCTCTATGGTCATAAGGAGGGGTTTATTTTGGATATTAACAATGAGTACGTTGATGTACAAGATGCGCTAAAGCGCTTAGGCGGCAACCTTGATTTATATAAAAGACTTCTAAATCAATTTGCCGGTGGAAACCACATTGACCCTATAAAAGAAGCACTTGACACAGGAGCATTAGAGGAAGCATCGCATCTGATACATACCTTGAAAGGTGTGGCTGCAAATCTTTCCCTTGCAAAGCTCGCCGAACATGCACGTAAGTTGGAAGCAGACGTAAAAAGCAATCTCGATCACACAAATGCTTTTGCCGAACTCAAAAATGTGTATCACATCACATCACAAGAAATTTCAAAAATCCTGTAATTACAAACTGCACGTATGCATAGTTCTTTACGTTATTTTGAATACGCTCTACATTTGATTATGAAAGGAAAGTCACGATGATGAAAAGTATCGAAAGAGACATCATTCTCGTTGTTGATGATATTGACATCAATCGTATGATCTTGCACGAAATTCTGCACACCGACTATGATATACTTGAAGCAGGAAGCGGAATGGAGGCACTTGACATTCTTTTTCCTGCAAACGGCAAACCTGCTGAGATTCTACCTACAGCAATTTTGCTCGATGTAATGATGCCGGGCATGGATGGATTTGAAGTTTTAGAAATCATCAAAAAAAATGAAATCACGAAAAACATCCCCGTGCTATTCATTACCGCGACAAACTCTGAAGAAAACGAAACCAGAGGGCTCATCACCGGAGCCGCCGACTACATAACAAAGCCATTCAACTCCGTCGTTGTCAGAGCACGCATTGATAATCACATAAACCTTGCGCGCTATAGACATAACTTAGAGCACCTTGTCTCAATAAAAACCGCCGAGGTTACAAAGACATACGAATCCACACTTGAAGTGCTTGCAACAATAATTGAGTATAGAAACCTTGAATCAGGTGCACATATCCGCAGAACAACACTTCTCTCGCAAGTTCTTATTGATGGCATGTTGAAAAGTGAATCTTTCAAAGCGCAACTGGCAGAACTAAGCATCCCATCACTTGTCAAGGCATCAGCTCTGCATGATATTGGAAAAATCGCAATCCCGGACGGAGTTTTGCTCAAGCCCGGCAAGCTTACAAACGAAGAGTTTAATATCATAAAAACACACACAACTATCGGAAGCCATGTAATCGATAGCATCGCCCTTAACCTTCCTGACAACGATCAGTATCTAAAGTATGCAAAAGACATATGCCACTATCATCATGAGCGCTGGGATGGACATGGGTATCCTGTCGGTCTATGTGCAGAAGAAATCCCTCTTGCCGCGAGAATCATCTCCGTAGTTGATGTTTATGATGCACTCGTAAGTCCACGTTGCTACAAAGAACCACTCTCACATGAAGTATCGATGAACATCATTATGGAAGGTAAAGGCACCCAATTCGATCCGAACATAGTCGACATCCTACCGGATGTAGCTGATGCTTTCAAACAAGTTGAAGAAGCGCATAGAGATTAGTATAATTTCATCCGTATCCAATAAAACTGCCCACAGAAAATGTGAGCAGTTTTTCTTATGCATTAGCTAACTAGAGCCTGCGGAGAAACTAGATTTTCGCAAAATACCCGCCAAAAAATATATTTTTGAACATCCTGAAAATTTGACACAAGAGCTCCCTAAGGAGATGTGCGACATTCATGCAAAATATGTT
>Ga0123355_10013025_pt1 | contig 12915 bp, 9 predicted proteins | sample TergutEmb28metaG_3_FD_89872 | JGI IMG/M metagenome (GOLD analysis project Ga0123355, IMG submission 89872) | Embiratermes neotenicus P1 segment gut microbial communities from Petit-Saut dam, French Guiana - Emb289 P1 | ecosystem: Host-associated > Arthropoda: Insects > Digestive system > Gut ... | reverse complement strand
CAGGTACAGCCATAACTGCTCCTGTTCCATAACTTGATAAGACATAATCACCAATCCAAATTGGTATTTTTTCATCGGTTATTGGATGAATCGCATAAGCACCCGTAAATACACCTGTTTTTTCTTTAGCAAGTTCGGTGCGCTCTAAATCAGTTTTAGCTTGGCTAATTGCAACATATTCTTCAACTTGCACCTTTTGATCATGAGTCGTAATTTTAGCCACTAATTCATGATCAGGTGCTAATACCGCATAAGTCGCACCAAATAAAGTATCAACACGTGATGTGAATACATCAAATGACGACCCATGATCTGCAACAGCAAAGTTTACTAAAGCACCTTCACTTTTACCAATCCAATTACGTTGCATCTCCTTTAAACTATCAGGCCAATCCAAGTCTTCAAGATCATCTAAAAGGCGATCAGCATACGCTGTAATTTTTAAAACCCATTGCCGCATTGGTTTCTTAATAACAGGATGTTCACCGCGCTCAGAAACCATCTTTCCATCAACAGTAAGAACTTCCTCATTGGCAAGGGTCGTCCCTAAAGCTTCACACCAATTAACTTCAATATCTTTAATTTCAGCAAGTCCTTTTTCATACATTTTAGTGAAAATCCATTGCGACCATTTATAATAATTAGGATCTGTCGTATTAATTTCTTTATCCCAGTCGTATGAAAATCCTAATTCCCCGATCTGTCTTTTGAACGTTTTAATATTAGCATCTGTAAATTCACGTGGATCGTTTCCAGTATCAAGTGCATACTGCTCTGCAGGAAGTCCAAATGCATCCCAGCCCATTGGATGAAGGACATTATATCCCTGCATCCTCTTCATACGGGACAGAATATCAGTTGCGGTATATCCTTCTGGATGTCCAACATGAAGCCCTGCTCCAGATGGATATGGGAACATATCTAATGCATAAAATTTCGGGGCATTAGGCTTTGTTCCAGTAGCGAAGGTTTTTTCTTTTAACCAGTATTGTTGCCACTTCTTTTCAATTTCTATATGATTGAATGCCATATAACTTCACTTCCTTTACTTCCTTTACTTCTTCAACGGATAAATTTCTAACTCTTCTAAACAAGCACACAAATCCATTAATGTTTTGCGTGAGTTTAAATAAAAATGAGCCGCTTGAACGGTACGAATATTTAACCCTTTGCTTCTTAATTCCATTTCTTGCTCTATTTGACCTTTAATGACTTCCCGCTGCAAATATGCGTCGCCAATAACATTAATAGCTAAAGCATCCGCTTCTCCAATAACTAAGAAATCTAGCATTATCTTTCCGACCTTAACTTTACATTTCACATCATAACCTATCTTTACTAAAGCTTCAAAAATCTCATCTTCAGTAGGTGTCTCGCACATTTTAGCTCCCGATTTAATATGTTCTCCAATGCTGCCTATTGGAACATGAGTTGCTTGTTTTGGTAGTTTGACGTGTGCATCCCAAGCAGCTGAATTAGCTACAAGATTGAACAATGAATCTTCAAGGTATTGTTCACCAAAACTTTGTAGTATTTTTCCATATCTGTTTGAAATTTTTTGAAAATCTTCTCGTTTCGGCATTAAAGGAGTAACGACTTCATCATTCTCATTACCAAATAAAACAGCTTTATGTGCGTGCATTAATTCAGTTATTCTCATGATATTAGAACGTGAAGCATCAACAAATATAACTAAATCAAATAGCTTTGGATCAAGATTTTCAAGATTTTCATTCAAAGGCATGAATAGCACCCCAAATGTGGAGAGAAGGGCGTTGATGACCTTATCATTCAATGATCCCTCTTCTTCAAGGAAATCAACTATTTCCAACAAAACGCTTTGATTAACATAATGTCTATTTCTCCAGCTTTCTTTCTCAAGCGTTTCGTGCTGTAATTTCAATAAATATTCTTTGTAATATTCAATCCCTTGATCCAGAAACTCTGATTCATAAGTCTGCAGTTGACCAAATAGACCATTTAACTTCGCTTTGTCAATTGCTTCTTTGAAGTCTGGGACAATAGTTGTATCAAAGTTTTCGTCAGACATAGTTGAAGTTGTAAATATCGGAATCATATCACCCATCTGATCAATGAAATTTCCGAAAACTACAAAATTCTGTCGGGTTTCAATTAGGGTTTCAATTTCTTCTAAAACTTCTCTAAACTCCTTAATGTGATCATTCTTCAACGCCTCATACAAATCTATACATACTGGATGAATGTGTTCTTGTTGAATGAGTGGCAGGTATTCCCTAAGGAAGTGAGATTTAACACGAAACCAACAAATTTCAAATTCAACCTTACTCAAATGCAAAGCTGCTGCATAATACAAAATATTCATCAAATCTATACTACTAGCCAAAATTCCTTTGAAATCACTTGATAAAGCCTTAGCTCCTTCATTGAAAATCAAAATTGAATGTGCCGCATATAATGCGCTCATCATCTCAGTTCTCTTTTCAGTATAGAATTCAATTAATTGATTTTGATCATGATTGTTTAAAGTTGATAACTCTGATAACCCAATATCAAACATCTGATTTAATTTCTTGATCAATTCGCCTCTTTCTTCAGCATTACCATTTGCAAGTCTGGTGTCTTCAATACTGCAATTAATACGATCCAATACAGAGGCTAATGTGTGATGACTTTCTAAACTAATCAATGCTTTTCTAAGTATTTTTTCGCCATAAGCAGTTTTAACCTCAGAAACATCTTTCATCAATTTAGGTAATTGATCAAAAAGATATTGAACAAATCTAATATCTGTTGTTTTATCAAACATCTCATCAAAATTAGGAGCTTCTTTCGATAATTTTAAAAATTTTTCCTCTGATGCAAGCATCTTTTGGTATTCATGATAGCTAGTAAGCTCATTAATATCAATAAAATCATAGTTGAGCAATGACATATTTTCAGGTGTAAAGTAAGCTCTCAATTCCCAAATTTTCCCGATTTCTGAATCTTTCATATCAAAGCGCATATCCAATGGAAGTACATCACCATCAAGATAATCTTTTCCACCTAGCTTTGAAATAAGCTGAGCTAATTCATAAGGATAATAGCGCCTATCCTTCCAAAAAATCTTTTTACTACCCAATTCACGATAATCGACTATTCTTCCTGTAATTTCATTTAACTGCGCTTTAGTTTGCTCAATTTCATCGTTAATCTTATCTGTTGCAAGATTTAAATGTCTATAATATTCATTTTTATCAAGTAACTGAAGTAAGTCGTTTTTTAATTTTTGGTAATCAATCTCCTTAGTAGATAACTTGCTATGTAAGCCGCTTAAATAAGAAGGTATCGCCTCCTGTATTTTATCTAGTTCACTATCATCTTCTCCTACAACTAAAACTCTTTTTCCTATGGTCATTAGATGTGTAATGAGATTAGCAACTATAAAACTTTTATCTCCTTTTTCATCTTCAAATACCGCAACTGCATGATGTTGATCTAATAGATCTAGTATCCGCTCCTCCATACCATCGGTTGACCAAACAAAGAAGGGGGCATTTGACTCAGTGATTCCATATTTTGATGCATGATTATTTAGAGAAGTATAATTTGGATCGCCAATACTCCCAATGACATCAGATGGAGCATAGTTGTTTGATAGATGTTCAGTAATTAATTTCAACTTATTTGTCCTATTGCAAGACTGTTCTTCTTTAATAAAGAGCACAGATCGATGAAGAACTAATGGAACATCCTCAGGAGCTAATGCCGCATCAACAGGAGATGCAAAGTATCGCCCATCAGGGTGAATATGATTAACTATTTTTTGTAAAATAGCTGCAATTAAATTGTCATCAAAAGGGCTAACTTCCATTTTACTAGTATCCAGTCGCATTTGACGAGCAAAATCTAAATCATAAAACAAAACCTGATCAAGTATCGCATCTATTGTTAACAATTGTTCTTCAAAAACCAACTCACATATCTCTTTAGATTGATCAATAACAACTTTAATACCAAGGGTTAAGAGTGGATGATATACAGCAGGTTCGCCAGGAATATGCAATACACCTATTCCTAGATTGATTTTATTTGTGAGGTTCATTTCAGTACTCAAGTTTAGGAAATAATCATATAGTTCTTGTACTTTTAAAGTTTGCTCCTGTTCCATGTTCTGATACTTAATATCGTTTTTCCATTCTTGATATTCCTTCAGTATTTGTTCCGTGAAAAATTCTAACCGCTCTCTTCTTTCAATTGCAACTTTCATTGGAATTTGCGTTCGATCAACCCCTAATAATAGTTGTTGCCAATCATTAATGATGATCGCATCTTGGCTTTCATCTTCAATTTTTCTTTTTATTGCTTCCACTTCCAAAAGAAGATTTTTTTCTAACTCATCTTTTGATATTAATGCTTGCGAATTTCCAATATGATTATATTGCATTAGATTTAAAACAGTAGATAAAAGTAGACTGATTTCAATATTCCGATCATTGATACTCGACTTATACAATTTGATACATGTCTTGCCTTCTTCCATGCTTTCTAACTGAACATTCTTCCACGATAAAATTTCGTCTAAAAACCAATATGCTGGATATTTGTTTAAATTATAATTAACACACAGATTGCTATTCCCGGCAGCTAGCAAATACTCAAAAAGTTGTAATGTTATATTGTTCATTTCACAAAACCTCCGCTTTATTTGCGAATTTCAATTACTCTAGGGTACCTATATTTTATAAATCTTGTTTACGCAATACTAAAATCCCAATGACAGCAAAGACAACAATTGTTAATAAATATTGAAAGATACTAAAAGTGTTCATTGCAACAGTATCCCACCAATCAATTCCAAGAATACCTTGTAAGATGTTAAATACAGTTGATGTTGCAATTGACAATCCAAAGTAAACAAATATCGCCACCCATTTGCCCTTCACAATGATAATTGATGTCATCAACATGAAAAACATCGATAACCATGTGATTAAAAATAAGCCTAAGCTTAAATCAAATTCTATGTGCAGAAATGTGAGCCCAGTCAAGGCTAATCCTCGCGTTGCTATAAGTAGGGGGATAAACACAACAAGCAAAAAGCTAACAAACGAGAATATTAAAGTAGACCCAATTTTCACAAAATAATATTGTACTCGTGATACACCACTTGCAATCATCAAACTCATCACATTATTTTTGTAATCCATACGAGCAAGTTGATATGGATAGATAAACATAAATGCAGCTGAAGCTATAACAGAAAAAACTAGTATCAGCAACACAGTTTCTTGAAATGCACTCATACTAGTAGCCCACATCCAAGTACTATTAACGGCTAGGTCTGAAACAACAAGTCCGCCAATGATATTCACACACATCAACACAATGATCATAAAAATATTCGTACGATCATGTAAATTCTTAAACATTTCCATTCTAAATACATTCCATAAACTCATCTTAAAAACTCCTTTAAACTTAGCATTGTAGTGATTCATTAATCCTCAATTTACTTAACAAATTTGGCAAATTGAACTTCTTTTTTTACCTGATAGAATTCAATATCCTGAGCAACTGCTTGTTTAAATGCTTGGCGATACGATTCTTCACTAGCAACAAACTGTAATAATTTACCCGCTAATACTGATGAAATTCCAGCCTCTTCAAGTAATAGTTTAAACTGTTCTACATTACTAACTTCAACTGAATAAACAAAATCTTGCATTTCATCATTTAGGTCAAATTCTGCTGCAAAATCTCCTTTTTCAAGGACAAGAACGTGATCTGAAATGGATTCAATATCTTCTTGTACATGACTCGAAATTAAAATAGTGCGTCCTTGCTGCTTCAGTTCAATTAAATAATTACGAAACCAATCAACTGACTTGGCATCTAACCCGCGAAATGGTTCATCAAAAATTAAAATTTCTGCATCATTCATTAAAGATATTAATAATTGCAATTTTTTTGTCATGCCTAAAGAGTACTTCGAAACCTTAGCGTCTAATGCATCTGCAATTTCCAGTTCATTAGCAATTTTCATGACAGTGCTAAGCGGTGCTCCCCCACGTAGTCCAGCGAAATATTTCAGATTAAACATACCAGTGCGATTGCGGTAAAGATTCATATCATCTAAAACAATCCCGACATTCCCTAGAACATCTAAATTATTCCGAACCTCTTTTCCATTAATTAAAATATGGCCATGATAATTAGTAATGATATTAACTAGACATTTAAAAAATGTTGTCTTCCCAACACCATTTTTTCCAACGATTCCATAGGCATTCCCTTGTTCAAAAGATACATCTGAAACTTGAAGAACCCGCCTAGGTCCATAAGAAAAATTTAAATTTTTTACCTGAATTTTCACACTTATCAACTACCTTTAACATATTTATGAAATTGAGTTTCACCAAAACTTTCATATATCCCTCAATTATATCAAACTTTCCAGACAAATACTATGTTATATAGAAAAAAACTGATTCCTTTTCAGAAATCAGTTTTCACTACTGCATTAATATGCTTTATGTAATTCAATAATTGGCGCGCCTGATAGGATTCGAACCCATAACCCTCTGATCCGAAGTCAGATGCTCTATCCGATTGAGCCACAGGCGCATAGTATGCAAGTTGATATTAAAACTCTGTAAAGATGTAGAACAGATGTCGGTCCAGTGCTCGTTTCACTCCGCGCTTCCCGACAAAAGTAATTGTACCATACAATGATTTAATTTTCAAGATTTCAATCATTTTCAACTTGAATTTTATGCAAATTTTTGTTATTATGGTCAAAGAGCACTTTTTAATCTCTCGCTGGTTGTAGAGAGATTTTTTATGTTTTAGGAGGCAAATCACTATGGCAAAGTATATATTCGTAACGGGTGGCGTTGTGTCATCATTAGGTAAAGGTGTAACTGCCTCGTCGCTCGGGCGTCTTTTGAAAAATCGGGGACTAAAAGTTTTTATCCAGAAATTTGATCCCTATATCAATGTGGATCCAGGCTTAATGGATCCGTGTGAACATGGGGAAGTTTTTGTAACTGATGATGGTGCTGAAACAGATTTAGATCTAGGTCATTACGAAAGATTTATCGATGAGCGCTTATCACAAAATTCAAGTATTACGACTGGTCGTGTATATTCAAGTGTTATCAAGCGTGAACGTGAAGGTGGTTATGGCGGGGCAACTGTGCAAGTAATCCCTCATGTAACTGATGAGATCAAGTCAAAGTTAGTCGCAGCAGCAGAAGATAGTGGAGCAGATATCATTATCACTGAAATTGGTGGAACGGTTGGCGATATCGAAGGTTTGCCGTTTTTAGAGGCTATCCGACAAGCTCGCCTTGACTTTGGTTATAAAAATACATTATATGTTCATAATACACTTGTTCCTTATTTAAAAGCTGCTGAAGAAATTAAAACAAAGCCGACACAGCACTCTGTAAAAGAGCTTTTATCCTTAGGGATTCAGCCTGATGTCGTTGTATTAAGAACTGAAGTTGAAATAGAGGATTCAGTCAAAACGAAGATTTCTCGTTTCTGTAATGTGCAAAAAGAAGCAGTGATTGAAGCGAGAGATGCTAGCGTCCTTTATGAAGTTCCAATAAAACTTCAAGAACAAAGACTTGATGACCTCGTATTAGATCATTTCCGTATTGAAGCAAAAGTTGCTGATATGTCATCTTGGTCTGATTTAATTAATACCGTTAAAAATCTTGATGGGGAAGTAAAAATTGGAATTGTTGGTGACTATTCAGAACTACCAGATGCTTACCTTTCTATTAATGAATCCCTTCGCCACGCGGGATATGCGTTTGGCAAAAAAGCGAAACTCTCATTTATCTCAGCTGAGAGTTTAAAAGAAAACACAGCTAACCAATTGTCGCATTTAGATGGAATTTTGATCCCCTATGGAGAAGAAGGTCAGTCTGAAGAAGGAAAGTTCGCAACGATCAAATATGCGAGAGAAAATAATATCCCTTTCTTCGGAATCTGTCAAGGCATGCATTTGATTGCAGTTGAATATGCAAAACAGGTCGCAAGAATCCCAGCTGATGATATGATTAGCACACTACCAGAAGCTGCTATTAATAAAGATGGCGAATGGCGTACAGGGTTATTTGAAATTGAACTAACCACTGGATCAAAAATTTCATCTATCTATGGAACAACTGAAATTTCAGAGCGCCATCGGCATCGATACATATTAAAAAATGAAATCCGTACCCAGTTAGAAGATGCTGGCCTTAGGTTCTGTGGCACATCGAAGGAATTTGGACTAGTCGAAGCTGTTGAGCTGGCAAACCATCCATTCTTTATTGGCGTACAATTCCAACCACAATTTTTGTCTCGCCCGCAAACGCCACACCCATTATTCAAAGAATTTATTAGAGCAGCAATTAATAAATAATTGGTGAGCAAAATGGAAAATATCATTAAACCAAGAGAATTTTTGATGCAACTTAAAAGCGAAGGTATGTCTGCTATGGCAATTAGTTCTTCTGATTTACTGGAAATTGCCGAGCTTGGCATCACTATCCCCCTCTCAGGGGCATTAAATGTAACAGAATTTTATGACATACTAAAAAAAGCTGTCTCTGATTTTAACTCAGATGCAGCCCTTTCTGGCAATCCATCTATCGACTTCGACGACTTACACACGAGATATAATGAGTATGTTGAAGCTTTGAAAATATTTATTGAAAAGTAAAACCCAAAAGTCGGACATAAAAAGTTCAACTTTTGGGTTTACTTGTTATATGCTCGAATCAAAGACAGCCATCTTCAAGCATCATATGCTCGCCACCAGTGTAAGAATCTCTTGACGCAGATGCACTTATTATTTCACCTGTTCTTGCATCAATCGCAAAACCGATTTGAGCTTCATCATGATGTCGAGGTACTATATTTGCAGACCAGAATCCCCCCCTAAAGCCCATGTGTATAACACGTCCATCAAGATTTACACCACATTTTTCATAGACTTCCTCTGCTATCAGTGCAACTACTTCTTCTACTGACACATGATAAGGCTGTAATTCAGTAATTGTTGAAGGCATCAGCGCATGATCTATTTCTGTCTCATCAAAAACTGTTACTTGCATATGACCTAAAACAACTTCCGAAGTAAATGCTTCAACTTGCATCTGATCTACTATGATGACTCTTTCACCTGTTACGCCATCAATGCTAAAGATAAACAAATGATCATGAGTAAAATCATTGCTGAATAATCCTTCACCTGCCCATCCTGACCCCGTCCAAAATGAGCGTTCTCCACCACTCATATCTTCGTGGCTAAACCGCATGTAGAAGTGGTCTGCTGTCTCAGCATCAATTACGACTCCAAATTCTTCATAAATCCATTGGATACCTATTGCTCTTGCTTCTTCTTCAGATAAGTGGTAATCAAGACGAGTAGAATTCCGCTCCTCTTCTGCCAACATTTCTGCCAACATTTCTGCCAATTCCGTCGATTCTTCTTCTGTCATCTCAGATGGTGCTTCCACTGTAAACCATTCTTCTGTCATCCCAGATGGTGCTTCCACTGTAAATCCTTCTTCTGTTATCCCAGATGGTGCTTCCACTGTAAATCCTTCTTCTGTTCTCTCAACTGGTTCATCATAATCATACTCACCATCAGCTGGCGCTGCAAATGCAGTAAATGCTAATAAACCAATAAGTGCAAATGCAGTAATTGCACCAATTACAGTTGTTTTCTTTGTTTTCATAATTGTTTCAACCCTTTCCTCAATCGCATGCCTAGCAAAATTATTATACAATGGCGTGAATTCATTTTGATATTCTGCCATTGAAATCAATGCATAGGCATACATCTTTTTAGTATTCTTTTTAAACTTTTTCATCACCCACGCATCACAAGAAATTTCTAAATCTCGGTTTGCGAGTACGAAGGCAATCCACACAAATGGATTAAACCAATGGATACAAACCACTATCACAGCTAGCAATTTCCATAGAGCATCTACTCTTTTAATATGATAAAATTCATGAGCAAGCACATAGTGAAAGTTGGTGTTATTTTGTATATCCATAGCAGCAGGTATAATAATTTTCGGTTTCAAAATCCCAAATGTCAATGGCGTTGTCACTTGATCTGACATTAAAACTGATAACGATCTTTTCAGCTTCTGCTCTGATTTCCAATTATTTAAAAACTCGGTTTCAAGCATTACTGCAGTACTTAGATTTTGACGGTCCTTCCAGTGCCCAAAAGTGAAGTAAATAGCACTTAGAGCAATCCCAGCTAGCCAAATCACAACCAACCAGTTGATTTGATTTGAGTCACCTGTCACCACAGGTGCTGTCCTAGTAGTCAGTAAATCAGGCGTGTTTGTTAGATTAGGAAATTCCATTTGGTTATTTACAGACTGATTCTCTACTACAATGTTTTCTTCTATATCGTTAGGCATCGCTCCATCAACTGAAACATCATTTGTGAAGAATGGTCGCGAAAAAGCATTTAAACTCCATTCTGTATCGAATGAAAAAGGCAATAATAACCTCATTAGTACAACACCCCATAAAATTGGAAATGTTATTTTCGGTAAATGGTTTAGAAATAGTGAACGAATAACGATAATAACGATAACTAAAATCCCAACCATAACGCTTATTTCAATCAAATTCATCATGATCACTCTCCATCATCAAGCATATCAACCAGTTGCTTCATGCGCTTGATTTCTGCTTTTGACAGTTTATTATCACTCAAGAATGCTGATAATAATGCACTTGCTGAGCCGCCGAACAATTTAATACCAAGTTCACGTGCTTCTTGTATCTGAATTTGCTCTTCTGGGATAAGTGGATTGCAGATAAACTTTGGATCACGGCGCTCGATTGCACCTTTATCAATCAGCTTCTTGATGGTTGTGTATGTTGTGTTCACATTCCATCCAACCTCAGCTTCTAATAGATGAGCAATATCTCTTGCTCCCATTTCGCCATGCTCCCATAAAATCTTCATCACTCTTAATTCTGAATCAAAGACTTTGATCGTCATTCTATTACCTCTTTTCTACGTAGATTTTGACATACCATTGCAATGGTATAAACATCATACCACGCCAATGGTATGATTGTCAATACTATTGGCGTGGTTTTTTCAAAATAATCGCTAACCATTCATTATAATGAAAAAGTTTCCACAAATAATCCATAGAAAAAGCACTCCATCAGAATGCCTCACTCAAAAGCTTAGAGTTGATCTTTTAACTTCAAAATTTCTGGTCTTGAAAGCCCAGTGCTATTAGTAATAATGTCAATTGCAACACCATTGTTGATAAGCATTTTAGCTATCTTCAACTTTTCCTCTTCAGCCTTCTTTTCTCGTTCACCTATTTCCTGTTCTCGTTTTACCAATTGCTGCCCCCGCTTTGCCAATTGCTGGTCTCGTTCTGCTAATTTTTGATCTCGTTCCGCCAATTCTTGATCTCGTTCCGCCAATTCTTGATCTCGTTTTTTACGTGCATATTCTTCTGCTTTACGTATATACTCTGCATTATCGCGGCTGAGTGCATAGGCTTGGGCTCTTTCATCAGCACTGACTTTTATTAACTTCTCCACTGCCTGCTCCATTTCTTCTGATTCCTTAGCTAACATCTCTAAATCCTCCTTCGTTCGAGCTTTAAACAACTTACCCCACAGAAACTTTCTCCTTTCATTCGTTACCTGTATCCCAAGTTTTGATAAGTCAATTATATTGATTTCTTGCACATTTGTAAAGACCTTCCCATTCTCTCTTCGCATTATAATTTTCTCATGATATTCTTCGCTATCATCAAATACCCTAAAGTCTGTCACAATAAGAGAAATTGTTCGTTTTGCATCACTATAATTCCCACCTACTTTTATTTGCTGCCCTGCTTTTCTCGCATTATAAAGTTGAACACGTTCATTAAAATTCTCGTGTGGATTTGCCTGCATCTCTACATGAATATCATTATTAAATTTAGTCTTTAACAATAAATCAACTGTAAATCCCTTATCATTGAAATGATCTTTTAATAGTCCTGGGTTTATCACTTCAATTTCTGACAAATCATCATCACATAGTTCAAGTCCAGCTTTCAGAAAATTTCTAAGCTCTGTTAAATTCCTAGGATCTTCAAAATACATTTTGAAAATGCCATCCATCGTTAAAGGAAGTATGACTGGATCTATTTCTTTGTTTTTTAGCATGATTATTCCTCCGAATGAGTATAAGTGGGGGTGTTGAAAATACCCCCCTACTTATTAATTACGCAAAAAGAGGAAAAAAACCCTTCTCCAACTGACAGCTTTAAAACGTTTTCATCAAATGATCGGCGTTTTCATCATATTTTGTACGTGATTTTTTAAAATATTAGAAAAAATGCTCTAATAAGAGTATAACATATTCTAAACAATTTTAAAAGACTTGAAGTTGAATTTTTCAAGTCTTTTACCAATTTATACCTTGTCTTCCATTAATAACTTCTTTGGGTCGACCTTCACCGCAAAGATGATCGGTACTAATGTAGATATTAATACAGTCCCCAATCCAACTCCGTAAAACATAAATACGATCGTTGGATCTAGTGAAATTTCATAACTGGCTAGCATTTCTTCCATGGAAATTTCAAATCTATAACCAAGCTCCTCCAACGGTGTAGCAGTAGTCTGCACAGTTGCATCTGTCTGTGATTCTAACAAATCCTGTCGTAACATATCCTGTGATAATTGGCCCGCTACAATATTCCCAATCAGTAAAGAAATCGTTAAGCCAATAACGGCAATTGGCAATAATTCAGCAACAATCTGCATAATAATATTCTTCTTCTTATCACCCATCGCTAAATATACGCCAATTTCATGCTTTCGATCACGCAAGAATAACAATACTAACAAACTAATAATTAACACCGTTGCACTTATTGCACCAAGCAATACAAAGTCAGCAAT
>Ga0123355_10013024_pt1 | contig 12918 bp, 10 predicted proteins | sample TergutEmb28metaG_3_FD_89872 | JGI IMG/M metagenome (GOLD analysis project Ga0123355, IMG submission 89872) | Embiratermes neotenicus P1 segment gut microbial communities from Petit-Saut dam, French Guiana - Emb289 P1 | ecosystem: Host-associated > Arthropoda: Insects > Digestive system > Gut ... | reverse complement strand
CATCCTTCGATTTGCCTGTAGTTATCCGCAATATTGCTTTTGAAGAAGGGCTGGAAATTGAAATACTTGGTGAGTTATATAATATCATTGATATCAACATCATGCCTACAACCATTAGTTTTGCTATTGAGAATGGCCTTATCCTCCAAGATGATTTCGACAGATGGCCGGATTATTCTGAAACAAGATTTGACCCTTGGGATCATATTAAAATTACTTTAGTGTACAATGACGGCACAGAGCACGAGTTCCTTCGCGGAGGTGGATCATGGGGCGCATGGATGCGTGGGCCTATGACTGATGAGGAAATTGATGAATTGACAGACTTACAGGTGAGCTTTAACAGCGGCGCTATCGATGTTGATAACTTAGTTGCTATCCGTATAAATGGAGAGCTTCTGCAGCTGCAATAGATAGCTCTGCAGATCAGGAGTGTTCTGCCCACCGGACGGAGCAAAAGGGCGTCGCTACGCATCGGAGCAATCGTGAGATTCGCTAGTCATGGCGAGTCTGGAAAACCTACTGAGAGATGCTAGCCCGCACTTCTAGCTAGCATCTCTCAGTAGGTTTTTTTTGTGGATAGGCCAGAGCCCTTACCGTTGTACTCTCCCTGATGCATTACCAGAAGCTAGAGACTCAACTTCCTTCACAGACATCAAGTTGAAATCGTGTTCGATGGAATGTTTTAGGCAGGAACCTGCTACGGCAAAATCAACTGCCGCTTGTGGTTCATAGCCTTCCAACAGGGCGTAGATCAAAGCGCCACCGAAGGAATCGCCACCACCAACTCGATCTACGATGTGAATTAGATATTCCTTAGAGAAATAAGCTTTTTCTCCATCATATAGCATTGCTGCCCACTTGTTATCACTTGCGGAGACACTACCTCGCAAGGTAATTGCTACCTTTTTAAAGCCAAATCGCTCTTTTAGTTGCTTTGCGACATTAATATAGCCCTCGTGGTTGACTTTGCCGCTGGTGATATCAGTACCCTCTGCGTGAATTCCGAATACGTCGGCGGCATCCTCTTCATTTGCAATACACAGGTCAACGTATGGCATAAGTTTTGCCATTACCTCACCCGCTTTTTCACGAGACCAGAGTTTGTTTCGATAGTTCAAGTCGCAGCTAACAGTTACCCCAAGCTCTTTTGCTATTTTAAGAGCTTCTAAACAGATGTCTGGCAGATTTCCGCCTAGTGCCGGAGTAATCCCTGTGAAATGAAACCAGTCTGCGCCTTTGAAAATTTCCTTCCAGTTGAAGTCTGTTTTATTTGCAAGCGCGATTGCCGCCCTCGCTCTATCGTAGATGACTTTTGATGCCCTTTGAGAGGCACCTTTTTCCACGAAATAGACACCAAGCCTGTCACCACCACGGCTGATATGGGAAGTGTCCACCCCGAACTGTCGCACAGCATTTACCGCACACTGCCCAATTTCATGTGCGGGAGCTTTTGTAACGAATGTCGCGTCGATGCCGTAATTTGCCAAAGAAACGGCTACATTTGCCTCACCGCCAGCATAGGATGCCTCAAATTTCGTTGCTTGCACAAAACGTAAATGTCCTTCTGGATTTAGACGCATCATAATTTCGCCAAAAGTTACAGCTCTTGCCATATCTAAACTCCTTTCTCTAAAACTATTGGTTCACTGCGTTATATAGCTCACGCGCCACATCTGTGATTTTTCCATATTCACCTGCTTCAATCCAAGTCTTGTTGGCTAAGGTTGCGCCAATGCCAAACCCGTCACAGCCAGCTTTTAGAAATGTTGGGATGTTCGTTGCATCCACACCGCCAACAGCTAACATTTTTATGTGACTTAATGGTGCTTTGAGCGCTTTGATATATGTGCTGCCAAGCAACCCCGCAGGGAAGAGTTTAGCAAAATCAGCACCCGCATCCATCGCTTCGACAATCTCTGTCGCCGTGAAGACACCCGGAATTGACACAAGCCCTAGCTCACGCGTCAGCCGGATAACTTCCTTATCTGCATTCGGTGAGATAATATACTTCGCGCCCGCGTCCGCAGCAAGGCGCACTTGATCTGATGTAAGTACTGTCCCCGCACCCACACAAACTCTGTCACCAAGGTGTTCACGTATTGCCCGAATAGCGTCTGTAGTATCACAAAACTGCTCAGGCACACTTTGGTTGAAAGTGACTTCGATTAGATCAATGCCGCCCTCACAGATCGCCTGGGCTGTTTTTTGGCACTGTTCTTTGTCTGCAATTCCTCGCACAATTGCAACCAGTTTTCTTTCGCTGATTTTAGCAATTACTGATTCCCGCATAACAACTTCACTCCTCTATCCGAATCCGTTCAATGACATCCCAGTCTAGTTCGACACCGATTCCGGGCTGTTCGGAAACCTCGATAAACCCATTTGCTGGCTTGGGAACACCTTTGATATACGAATCGGAGAAACCACCCTCCGAATTCTCCCACCACGATGGCGTAGGCGTAACCTCGGCGAGAGGAATTTGCGGGCACGAGGCGATTAAGTGGAGTGCTTCCGCATAAGCGATATGCGGGACATATTTAATATTGAATGTCTCTGCCAAGGCAGCTATTTTCTTGCATTCCGTTAAACCTCCGGCTCTTCGCACATCGAATTGAATCACATCAACCATTTCGTTCATGATGAGATCTCTGGCACCAAATTTTGTAAACTCGTGCTCGCCCGCCGCAATGGGAATACCGACCCGACTTTTTAGCCTCTTATATCCTTCATAGTCATCCGGCAACAATGGTTCTTCCACCCATGTCAAATCGTACTTCTCCAGTCGTCGGATCATCTGGACAGCATATTCTAAGTCCGCCCAGCCCATGTAGGTTTCTACCATGAGTTCCACATCATTGCCCACAGCCTCTCTCACGGTCTTCACCAGCATCTCGTTGCGCCCCATCCCTTTGCGCCCTTCTCTGGGACCCGCGCAAACGCGCTGTTTTAAACGTGTGTATCCCTGCGCAACATACTCCTTTGCCTCTTTTGCAAGCAACTCATAATCGGGATTATACAAGTCACTTGGATGTAGGTTGCTTGCGTAGGTTGGAATTTTACGCTTAGTGCAACCACCCAAAAGTTTGTAGACAGGTACATTTAAGGCTTTCCCCTTTATATCCCAAAGTGCCACGTCAACTCCACTAAGTGCCTCAATCGCGCCACCCTTGCGACCAAATACTATTGACGCACGGAACAACTTGTCCCAAATGCGCTCGGTGTCAAAGGGGTCTTCTCCAATCAACAGGTTTTTAAAATGGCGATCAATAAAGGTTTTTCCCGCCCAAGCGGTGCCACCACAACAGAAACCGTATCCTTCCACCCCCTCGTCAGTTTTTATAATCACGAGTGGAACGGTCCAGCCAGCACCACCTGTCCAAAGTGCTCGTTTTTCAGCAAGTTCTTCATAGGGCTCCAGTGGCCCAATTGTGGGGGACTCCTCGATAAATTTTTTTACCCCTTTGCACTTGGTTGTGAGAAGATCAATCACTTGTACTTCTGAAATTTTTATGAAACTTCCTCCTTTCACATGCGCTGTTATGCACCAAATTTATGAGCCTCTAAACCGTGTACGTCCGGTTTCAGGCGATACAGACTACCTGCAATGTCACGGCTTTCATCAGGATTTCTCAGTGCGACACTTGCGGATGTCACAAACAGTTCATCCAAAGCCACACCACCAAAGCAACAGGAAGTGACATTTGATGCAGGTACGGTATAGCTTTCGAGACATTGACCGTTTTCTGGATTCCACCGTGAAATTTTGCCCGCATAAAAATGAGCAATCCACAGCTTGTCTTCAGCGTCTATTGCCATGCCATCTGGCACACCTTCGTCTTGTGGGAAGTGGATGGCAATGGTTTCATCCCGAATCTGCCCTGCCTCCAAATCATAGTAAAATGCTTTTACGAGCTTGGTCGGCGTATCAATATAATACATCTTCCGATTGTCAAGGCTCCATGCAAGTCCGTTTGAAATGGTAATATCTCTGAGGACTTCCCGTAAAGACAAATCCACGTCCAAACAATACAAACAGCCTAATGGCTCTTTTTCGTTCATATCCATAGATCCAACCCACAGCCGACCGGCCGCGTCGCACTTACCATCGTTAAAGCGGACATGAGCTGGGAAATCTAATTCGTGCAGAACTTTTGTTTCGCTTCGTGCAATATCTATGAAACAGAGCTTATTGCGTACCGCCGCGATAACGCCCCCATTCTTACGAGGAATTACGACACTCACTGGCTCATCTAGCTGGAAAATGTTATCCTTTTTCGTAACAGGATCCATCATATGAATCCTGTTTGCTAGAATATCGACCCAGTATAATAGACCAGTTTGCGCATCCCAAAAAGGGCCTTCACCAGCCGCGTCATACGCCTTATAAAATAGCTCTACTTCTCTCTTCACTGTTTACCCTCCATTCACTCTCGATCCTGGCCGTCAAAATCATCCGCATCAAATGAAGCTCTGCTTGTCAACTGGCTAGACGTCCCGCCATCCGCTACAAGATTAATCCCAGTAACATAAGACGATTCGTCACTAGCCAAAAACACGGCAACATTTGCGATTTCTTCTGGCTCTCCCAAACGACGTGCAGGGATATTTGCCCGCCAAAAAGACATAAATTGCTCTTCATCATTGGAGGCCTTGCGTACTTCTTCAGCCATAGGCGTTTCAATGAGTCCTGGTGACAGCACATTAACTCGTACCCCTTGCTCGGTTAGCTCAACTGCCAAAGACTTTGTAAAGCCAACCATTCCCCATTTTGCAGCCGCGTAAGGCGCCGCACCGGGCAAGGAGGCAAGTGTATGATTGGATGCAATGTTGATAACGCTTCCATTTCGGTTTTTTAGCATGTGCGGCACGCAATACCAAGTGCATAAGTAGGTGCCCCGCAAGTCCACATCTACAATGCGATCCCATATCTCTGGGGTAATGTTAATAAAATCCTTTTCAATATAGACACCTGCATTGTTAACAAGAATGTCAATCCGCCCATAGGCATTCAGCGTTTCCTCAACCATTACTTTTACATCGTGTTCAGAGGAAATGTCACATTTTACAAAAAGCGCTTGACCGCCATTTTTCTTGATTTCATCGACCACTGGCTGACCGTTGTCCTCCCGCCTTGTAGCGACAATCACCGTCGCACCCTCCTGAGCAAATTTGATGGCAATCGCTTTTCCTATACCAGCCCCTGAACCTGTAACAATTGCCACTTTACCTTGAAGTCTCACAATATCCACCGCCTATCACTGAATTTAGTTATTTTTTAAACAATAAATTTTTCGTCACATTCAAGCGTTTACTTTTCGTGAGCGATAAACCTCCAGCAAGATGCCAACTATCATGAAAATCCCAATGCCCACGTTCTGCCATTCCGCCTGGATGCCACCTAGCATCATCAGATTTGTGATAAGTCCAATAAATAGCACACCTAAAAACGAACCCAAAATGCTTCCTTTGCCGCCCCTCAAACTTGTCCCGCCGATGATGCAGCCCGTTATCGCCTGTAACGCCCAGCCTGTGCCAATTGTAATCGTACCGATGGAGGATCGCATGGTAAAAAGAAGCGCCCCTAAAGAGGCTGCCATAGCAGTCAAAATATGTAGTGCAATTGATATCTTTACCGTATTGATGCCACTCAGCTTCGCTGCAATAAGATTAGTGCCCAACAGCCTGATTTTACGACCACTGCCAGAGAAGCGCAGAACGATGTCTGCTAAAACAGCTAGAACAACAAAGGTGTAGACATCCAGCGTTATGCCAAGGAAGCGGTTTTCCGCTGGCATGGCAACATCAGTAATCATAATAAATCCACCATCGCTGACAATTAGCCCGATTCCCCGCATCACAAACATCATGCCCAAGGTGGCCACAAAAGGCGGGAGGGAAAATTTTTGGATTAAAATAGCGTTGACAACCCCAGCCACAGCGGAAAAAGCAATCGCGGCTAAACTCGCCGAGAGAATAGAAGCACCTGTATTCATCAGCATCCAGGCAAACAAAATGCTGGAAAAGGCTGCTACGGAATCGCAAGATAAATCAAGACTTTTCGACATGAGGAGCAAGGTCATGAATATGGCGATAATACCATGGTAAGAAACGTTCCTCACAACATTTATCATGTTCGCTTGGGTCAAAAATGCCGGTGAAAGAAAGCTACCAGCAACTAAAAGGATGACAACGGGAATCAGAATGGTGATCTCTGGGACACCAATAATCAAGTTGAAGACGCTGTTGGCATTGCCCTTTTTCAATGGGCTCACGCTCCTTTTCCCTGACTTGTAGTTGCGGCCAACATGATTTTCTCTTCGCTGACCTCATGTTTTGAAAATTCACCCGTTATGCGACCAGAAGCCACTACAACAATGCGATCACACATATGAATCAGTTCAGGTAATTCGGAAGATACCATAATAATTGACACACCTTCCGCAACCAATTGGTTCATCAGCGCATATATCTCGTATTTGCTCCCTACGTCAATGCCTCGCGTAGGTTCGTCTAACATTAGCATGATGGGGTTGGTAAGCAATACTTTAGCCAAAATTGTTTTTTGTTGGTTACCACCCGATAGCTTTTGAATAAGTTGGCGAATGGATGGAGTCTTAATTGAGAACTTTTCCACACTACTTTCTGCTATTTTCTTTTCAAGTTGCTTTCTTATAAACATCCGAGGCGCCACTTGGTAAATTGAAGCTGATGTGATATTTTCTGCTATGTTGCAATCTTCAAAAATCCCTTGGGCTTTTCGTTCTTCCGTTACAAGACCTATACCGTTTTTCAGCGAGTCTGCCGGGGAGTTAATTTTCACCGTTTTACCACAGATTTTCATCTCCCCGCTCCTTTTGGGCAGATATCCGTATATCGCGTTTAGTATTTCACTCCTGCCTGCGCCCACCAGCCCCGCTATGCCAAGCACTTCTGATTGTTTGAGTGTAAAGCTCACGTCATCCACGACACACTTCTTTCGAATTTTTGCATCGGGCACACTGAGACCCTTCACCTCAAACACCGTTTTCCCGATTTCTTGGTCACGCTTCGGATAGAAGTCATCCATCTTCCGACCGACCATAGTGGATACAATTCGGCTAATATCAAATTCGCCTCGTTCAAACGTGCCAACAGAACTTCCGTCGCGTAAAACCGTTACACGGTCTGCAATCCGCATCACTTCTTCGAGTCGATGGGAGATAAAAATACAGGTAACACCCTTTTCTTTTAAGTTCTCCAGTATCTTCAGCAAGCGATCCGTTTCGATCAAGGTGAGAGCTGATGTGGGTTCGTCTAAGATCAATACCTTTGGGTTTCTTATTAGCGCATTGCCAATCATTAAAAGCTGTTGATGGCTAGCACTAAGCGAACCAGCTATGGCTTTAGGAGATATGTCCAAATCTAACAGCTTGAGTATCTCAACCGCATTTTTGTTCAGTTGCTTATTGTCCACAACTCCGCGTCGCACAGGAAACTCGCCAGCAAAAAGGTTGTCAGCGACTGTCATAAATTTTAAAATGTTAATTTCCTGGTAAATCATTGCGATGCCACAATCAATCGAATCCTTGGGCGAATGGAATTTACATAGAGAGTCATCAAGGTACATTTCACCCTCGTAATTACCGTAAGACCAAAAACCACCAAGGATTTTCATCAAAGTCGATTTGCCTGCACCATTCTCACCACAAAGCGCGTGGATTTCCCCTTGTCTGATTTCCAGGCTTACTTCTGAAAGCGCCTTCACAACACCAAAAGATTTGCTTACGTTTTTCATTTCCAATATGTTACCGCTCATCGCTCATCCCCCCGGCTATGCACTCAGCTTTTTCGAGCGTGTGACATCAATTAAAACAGATATGATCAGAACAAGGCCAGTTATCAGTACTTGATAGCCGCCGGGAACTCTGAAAGCCTGTAGTGAGTAGAGCAGGGCAGTCATGAACATAATCCCTAACATACCACCAAAAACTGTGCCTTTTCCGCCGTACATGCTGGCCCCGCCGAGCATACAAGCAGATGTGACCACAAACTCCCAATTCACGCCACCAGTGATATTGGCCATGCGGTACTGGACTGTGAGAAAATACCCACTCACGGCACACAAGGCGCCAGTAATGACATAAAGCAACATGCTAACCCGCTGTTTGTTAATGCCCGAAGTGATGGCGATTGTTTCGTTGTTCCCAATCACGAAAATGCTTTTGCCGAATGCGGTTTTTTGTAACAGAAACCAGCCAGCTATTCCCAAAATTAAAAAGACATACACATTGAGCGGTAACCCTAAGGGACGGATATATGCCGGCGCTACAAGCTCTGCAGGCAGCCCTATAATGCTCCTTCCATCGGAGATTACCTGAATGAGCCCACGACAAGTAAACATCGTGGCTAGGGTGAGAATAAAGGCATTGATTTTCATCTTCACTATCATAAATCCATTGAAGAATCCTATCCCCATACCGATTAGCAATATACTCACGAACGCGAGAAAGGGAGGAAAAGAAAACTCCAAGACAAAGGTTGCCAGCAATATTGACATAAGACCTGTTACGGCCCCGATTGACATATCTAAATGCCCAGAAACCAGCAACATGACCAAGCCGATAGAAACAATCCCTGTAAATGACGCATAATTGAGCATAGACGACACATTAAGCATGTTGATGAATGTGTTATCTCGGATTGTGGTAACGACAACCAGAAGAACAAGTGCAACCAACAGCACAAACTCTGGCCGCTTGGCCCACGCGGCCATAAAGGACTTTATATCTGGATGGCTTATATTGTTCATCTTTTATCTTCCTCCTCACATGGAGAAATTTCAGGTTCTTAAAAAGCGGAGCACCACGAGATGGATGCCCCGCTTCAGAGATTTATTTCTGATAATTTATTGCATCATTTCTGAAACAGCCTCAAGCTGATCCTCAAATTGCGGAAGCGTTTCCAATGTAACTATTACGTCAGGCAGATAGTTCGCACCTAGATGGAAGTTGGTCAATTCTCCTTGAGTAAGTTGTTCAAACAGTGCCATTACTGCGAGGTACCCGCTAGTCAACGCACCTTGGTCAACGATACCCGTAATTCTTCCCTCTCTAAGTAGCTCCACATTGTAGGAGATGAGATCCATCGTAACGACAGACACCGGCGTAATCCCCATGGATTCTGTAACTGTAACTACATCTGAGCCTCCACGGGAGGTGGCACTGAAAAAGCCCACCGCGTCGGGATGTGCTGTTAAGGCAGCGGAAATCCGCTCAAACGACCCAGCTGGGTCTAGTGTGTCGTTGATTCTAACAACAACCTCTATGTCGGGAGCGTAGGACGTCAGCTCATCCACAAACATATCAACCTTCAAGGTTTCAGTATCGGAGGGTGTGCCCTGTAGGGTGATAACTTGGCCTTCCATCCCGAGTTCGCCTGCCATAAACCGCGCTGCTGCCCGGGCATAGGATTCTTGGTTGGGGCCAAAGTATGCGACTCGCATACTTTCTGGCGCGTCCATGTGATAGGTCATCACAGGGATGCCAAGCTCAGTAGCACGGTTATAAACGGGCGCATAGGCGTCAGATACAAGGGCAATAGAGGCTATGCCGTGATAGCCTTGGGCAATGGCTTGTTCAATGATGGCAATATTTCTTTCTGCAGTGGCATCTTCGGCACCGTTAACGCTTACATGAATGCCAAGTTCTTCGCCAGCACGCATTGCTCCATATCGCCATTGCATGGCCACTTCAATAGTGTTAGAAAAGTGCTCGACAAAGATTCTGATGTCTTCCGGGTTCATCGTCTCGACCACATTATCTGCTTCATCATTTGTCGCGGGGGGTGATGTTTGCTCTGATGCCTGTGTTGCCGGAGTATCTGCGTCATCTTGACCCGTACAGCCAGAGAAACCCGCCAGCATCAGAACCGTTGCTAAAAAAATGCACAAAACCTTTTGATATCTTCTCATCTCTGTTATCCTCCTACTTATTATTTTATTTTGCGTTACCGTTAACGCAAGATAAATTATATCATGTATTTGAGAAAATGCCAAGTGCTTATCTATAGATTTGAATAATATAAACAAAAATCCACTTTTTAGAAGCTTAGCCAATAAGAAAGGTAACTCACGCTTGGCTATCAAAAAAACAAACAACATATCATCAAGTTGAAGCTGGAGGTATCTATTTGATTTAACGAAAACTCCATAGTATAATGCTTTGAAGATAGCATTCACTTCTGCTTCTCCATTCTGGAGCAGGAGAGTATATCGAGGAGATGGCAGAATGGATGAAAAAGTAACAATCAAGTCTATCGCGAAAGCTTCTGGATTTTCAATTGGCACCATCGACCGTGCTTTGAATGACCGTGGGCGCATCAAGCTGGAAACAAAAGAAAAGATCCTCTCCATTGCAGATCAATTGGGGTATAAACCTAACAAGCTGGCTAGTGCACTTTCAAAGAATCAAACAATTCGCCTGGTGGCTGTTTTCCCATTTGAGCCGGATTATTATTACCAGAAAATCAAGGATGGAATGCTAGATGCTCAAAATGAATTGAACGAATACAGTATTCAGCTAGATTTCTTCCATCCAGAAAGCTTAGAGCCCAAAACGCAGATTGAAATGCTTGCAAATATCAACAAGCTAGACTTAAATGGATTGATTCTTTCACCAGGTGATGATTCGCTAGATAAATTGATCAATTCTTTTGTGGATCACGGAATACCAACCGTAACAATCGCCAATGACACACCAACAAGCAAACGACTGTTTTACATCGGGCAAAACATGTATCGGGCTGGCATGTTAGGTGGCGAGCTGATAGGAAAACTTCTGAGTGGAAGGGGAAATGTCTTAACTTTGATTGCATTTTCTACTGTTTACTCCTTAGAAAAAAGATACCTTGGCTTTGAAGATATGATAAAAAAAGAATATCCAAACATCCAAATTATTGGACCATATGAATTCCATGATTGGGACAACGTGGCCCATAATATTGTTGCCAACGCAATTGCCAATGAAGAGATAGATGGAATCTTCGTTGCAAGTGCTGCAGGAACGGTGGGTGCAGCTAGAGCTTTGGAAGAATCTACCTTGCTTAAAAAGCCAGTTTTAGTTGGTTACGATGATGTTGCGTACATCAAGGAAATGATCAAAGCCGGTATTATCCATGCGACAATTACGCAGGATCCGTACTCACAGGGTTTCTACTCCGTAAAATTGCTCGCGAAAAACATTGTGGAGGGCTGGTTGCCAAAAGAGGATGAATTATTTACTTCCCTGCAGGTTTTGATGAAGAGCAATATCGACGATCTTGACTTTGTCAAAAACTTAGATAACTTCTGATCGTCAAGAGATAGTGTTTTTCCTGAATTTTAATAATACTCCAAATAGAAGTGTTCAATTTATTTAGCATGCCAAAATACCAAGCTCGAAAAAAGCCCAAGACACAATGCATATCAGCTATTGTCTGGTTTTTTTGACTAAGAGAACATATTTTATCTCTATAGCAAAAATAAGCAGTTAATTGTAAGCCATATATCATATACATTTATGTAAAGCGGTTGTATAATGAAGCAGCAAACAGAATTTATTATTGCTTACAAATCAATTATAATGGAGGCAAAGGGCATGAAAAAAAGGCTTTTTTCTTTTAAGTGTATATACAAAAAAATGATAGCTTCAATCACATGCACAACACTAATCTTTTCTCTCGGTACAAACCTAGTATCAGCGGAGACTATAACATCTGGGTTAAATCCTGCGTACCAATCTTTACCGCCCCATTTATTAGAGACTTTTCGCCATTTTGGCAGACAGCCTCAACTCTTCGAAGACGTTTTGGATCAGATATACTTCAATCATTTTGGTGAGGGCTTCCGATTTATGATACGTCACAGTGAAGAGCTTAATGAAGTTATTACATACGGCGATTTCAATGTAGAGCTGTTGTCTGCTGTTGCAATTGCTGGAGAGGAAATGCCTAGCTTTGATTTTGATGAAGAAACTGAAACTTTTACTGAGGATTGGTCAAGTAGCTTTAGAAATGTAAACGTGCTTATTTTCTTATCCATCCGTGACGAATCTGGTGAAATTAGCTTTTTAGACGGACAATCAACTTTGAGAACAATTGGTTCAACGGGTTTCTCACAACTTCTTTTCTATAACGAAGAAACTACTACAGCCTATTTTGTGCTTGATGCTTTTTACGGTATGAGCAACGATGACAGCATTCGCATAGATTTTGAAGTAGACAGTATATTCTCAGATATCCGTGAGTTTAGCGAGGTAATTGAGTTAGATTTAACTGATCTGTTGGAAAACCATGAAGCCACCACAACAACAGAAGACAGTGGAATGCTCTTTGGTATGTCATGGAACCAAGATACTGAAGAACTATTGGGCGAAGGGTTCGCCGAGCAGATTATGGGTAGTCTCGGAGACGAGCGCTCTATTGAAACCTTAGTTAGAGATGAACTTAGCATCTCCTTATGTCAAGACAGGCATATTTCCAATGTTGCATTAAAAGGTGATTTCCTGCATTTGCAGCTGAATGAACGAATTTTCGATGGCGGTGCGTGGCCTTCAGAACGAAGTTCCTCTTTATCTATGATAGATACTCGTAGTGATGAGCATATACAACTCTTATACTCCTTACTTTTTGAGGAGCGGGACGAAGAATTTAACTTAGTTAATGATCATCGGTACGAGGAGCAGATATATCATTTTCCAGATGCAGATATTATGAATTACCTCGCTTTTAGCATAGAAGGGTTTTATTATAACACCATCAAGCCTCTAAACATAAGTACATCCTTCGATTTGCCTGTAGTTATCCGCAATATTGCTTTTGAAGAAGGGCTGGAAATTGAAATACTTGGTGAGTTATATAATATCATTGATATCAACATCATGCCTACAACCATTAGTTTTG
>Ga0123355_10013023_pt1 | contig 12918 bp, 9 predicted proteins | sample TergutEmb28metaG_3_FD_89872 | JGI IMG/M metagenome (GOLD analysis project Ga0123355, IMG submission 89872) | Embiratermes neotenicus P1 segment gut microbial communities from Petit-Saut dam, French Guiana - Emb289 P1 | ecosystem: Host-associated > Arthropoda: Insects > Digestive system > Gut ... | reverse complement strand
TGTATGTATGTATGTGTGTATGTATGTATGTGTGTATGTATGTATGTATGTATATGTGTGTATGTATGTATGTATGTATGTATGCATGTATGTATGTATATGTGTGTATGTGTGTGTGTGTGTGTGTGCGCGCGCGCGCGCTTAAGCTCTTCTAGCACACACTTGCTTTAATACACTTAGAACTACACTACGCTGCAGCGTGCTTGTATCACCCAATCATACTTTTTAGCATTCTGGCATCGATCTTTTTTTTTTCCGGGCAATACGCAACAGCGTGACAGTGGTTGTTAATTCATATAATTTATATTTGTGTATCTATCCGTCCGTCCGTGTAGCACTTGTATGGTGAGACCTTTCGCAACCTGACAGTCAACTGGAAGGATGAGACGCTTCTCTCCTACAACGTCAGACCGAACCATAACGCCATTGTTCGCTTCGCAAAAACACTCTCTGTAAACTTTACTCGGCAAAGCAACATTTTAATGCCTAGAGGTTCTTATATGTACAAACAAGTTTAACATAAATTCTGCACTTTTTCTGCACATTGTTTTGCTATGTTCCATATGTTTTCACAGTAAGCAAAAATTACTTCCTGGTACTGTATACATGGGATTTTTTTTAGATGTTCTCAGGCTGAATCACACTTAACGTATATTAATTGTAGGCATTAATGTGTTAAACAGGTTTGGTATGTCTTCCTGTTAAGATTGATGAAGAGAATGTAAAAGTGGTATCACGGATAGATACAAAATTTTGCGAGAGAAAGAATTTGAGTTCTGGACTGCATCGATTTAATGTAATTCTTACCGTACGTGAACGTCAAATCAAAACTCGTCATTGAAGGCGTAGAATTCGGTAATCTCTGTTTAATTTGTGAGTGTTCTTAGCTCAAAAATGCATACAAGAGAAGCTTTGCAGAGGGTTGTTTCTGTCGGGTTTTTTCCTTTTACACATGCGAAGCTATTGACGGATTTAACCTAAAACCCAGTGGTTACTTTACGTACCACCAGATTTAAAATTCATAAATTCTGCGTCCTACCCACAGGGCGCATTTATGTGTTTTGTGCAGACCTCAGAAAAAATAGGCGTTTTATCTCTGTATATAGCTCGATTATTGGTTTTGTAACCGAGAGTGAGTGTGCTTATTGTGCGGTACGAGCTGAGCGTTCAAATATCATTCAGGTTAATTTTCGTCTTTAAAGGGCCAAGACCATTAATAAGGAGTCCTCACAATAAAGTTCTCTGGTGAATATTACGATAAAACAAAGTATGTTATTCTACGCAGAGCAATATTTGAAGTGTGATTGGCTTTAGAAAAATGGATATGTGTCTGAAAAGAATCCAAATCATATTACCGTCTTTGAAGCCTGTTATGGACATTACACAACAACCCTTCATTTGCATCTCAACTTTTATAAAATCTGTGCCAATAATATGTGATAAACCTGAAATAATGCAGTTGGAAAAGTGTGTACTTCATGATATGGGCAGTAAACACTTACTGACTCATTTCGTGGATCTGAAGAACTAGCTAACTGTGCAATAAGAAGTGGTTTCTTTTAGCGGTTGACGACTTCCGGGTTCTAATACTGGACATTAAATAACTATTTTGAATTTGGTGATAAAATATTGACAAATTATTTAGATGAAACATTCAGTGCAGTCGTGACCTCAATGGGGGACTTTTCTGTCTGAAGCAGGTGAAAGCTGCGTATAGTAGTTGAAGAATAAAAGACCAACTTGATGTCACTTGCTATTTTATTTCACTTCTTATGTACTAAACATGTTTTGGACATTAATATATCAGTCATCAGGAGCTTGCGACTGTGCTATTGAATTACCACATCAGTCGTTTTTTTCTGGGTTCATTGTGTGTTGGAGATTTGGTGCGGCAAATCTCCAAATCTCCAACACACAACGAACCGAGAACAAAACGACCAATGTGGTAATTCAACAGCACAGTCGCAAGTTCCTGATGATGGATATATTAATGTCCGAAACATGTTGATTACGTAAGAAGTGAAATAAAATAGCAAGTGACATAAAGTTGGTCTTTCATTCTTCAACTATTACAATGATGCACGGTCCAATAAACATAAGATTCTGCGTATTGTAGTTTGAACCAAGTAGAAATTAGTCATTGTGATAGTGTGCTGCGTATTCTGTGGCAGTACTTTCTATGTTGCGTGTCTTCTCACAACACCTCGAGATGAAGTGGTTTCTTTTGGTTTAAAAATGGTGGTGTACCACACTGCCTAAAAATCCATCACTTCCACTTCCATATTACCAACGCAACTGAAAAATCTCTTTAAGTACAGAAAAACAACGAAAAGTAGAGTACAATTAAAACATTTCGCAAAATTATAGCCTGTTTGAATGCCAGCAAAACCCAAATGTTTAACTCCATTGTCTATGCTGTTCTGACCCAAATCCATCCATTCCAATTCTTCTTCTTGGCTTCTAAGTGGCCTAATTTAGAGGGGGTTCTTAATCAAAATTCTTTATACATTTATTTTCTGCCGTTCTAAATATTTGCATAGACCATCGCAACCTCACGACTTATAAAATATGTCTGTCTTAAAAGATAAATAATTTACGTGCGTGAAAGCGTCTCGGAAACTGCAGTAAAAAAAAATAATACTACTTACTTTTTTTATCTATTTAAAGTTACTCTATGAATTTTAAGATTTAATAATTTGTTCTGTGGAATGCTGCCGTAATTATGAATAATGGTTTTAAATAAGTGATTTGAATTATTTAATGGCCTGTCCATGCTCTAGATGTTCGGGTTGAGGAAACAAACTTCTCCGAAAATTTGTCAGCATAGCTGGACACACATATAGAATGGCGAATTATTCATATGAAAAAGAAATGCTAAGCATTATGAATCGTGCAGTTTTGTGTGGCTGTAATGTACTACAGTTGTCTGAAAGTAAAGTCATGGCAAAGTAGAAAGGAAGGGTATAATAATGTTGATGGTAACAGAAGAGGTTAACAAGAATAGAAAAGTTGTAAGAACATAAAGAACGAAGAGGAATAAGAATAGGAGGAGTTTAAAAAGAAATAGGAAGTACAGTGTAGAAGGAAGAAGGAACAGAACACGAATAAACGTTAAGCCTCGGACGAGGAGGTGCGGAGAAGGAGATAAATACTTGCCATTAAAGGATTTTATCACCAGAAATCCTGGTCCTTGCGCAGCCGCAAGATTCCTTGGTTTAGGATTCGTTGTACATAACCTTTCTCTGTGTCTTTGTTTGAAAACTGCTCTCTGAACGCAGGTCATTTAATTCGGGTTAGTTGGTCCGAGACCTGACGCATTATCATAACAGGTAGAAAGGCTCTGAGACTGCGTGCGTGCCTGCGTACGAGTGTGTTTTCAATTGGTAACGAGAGACGACTTATCTGATTGACCTGATCCAGAAGCCGTATCACGTTCACTGCCGGTCATAAATATCTGCCAACTTAGAATACAACCATAATTTATTGAAGACAAAGGGCCGAAATACAAGTGTACAAGGACTTCTCTCGGCAGTTAAAATATTAAACTCTGTGAGAGGTACAGGAATCCAAATGAAGTCACTCTCAAATTAAGGTTATGCGAATTTCGCACCTAGATAGCTCAGCCAATGGTGACTACAGGACGAAAATCAAAGTTCAGTTCTCTGCAGAATCCGGGATTTGCCGTTCAGCTGAGTCCACAACGACTGTGTTTCTCACCCATCCACAGCCAGGAGGCAGATCTGTCAAAGTGGGCTTTACGTAAACACATTCTAAAGGCCTAGGCTTTATGGCGGTATCTTAGGTTTTGCATTATTATAAATGTTTATGTGTGTCAGAGGCTTCATGGATGCATGCTTCTGTGAAATGCTATAGAAGATGGAAGTAAGGGTTGGTCCTTAAAAAAAATAACTCTTCAAGTCAAAGGAATAAGATGATATAAATCTGAGGCAGCGGAACGATTTCAGCTCGTGGAACAAACTTGGACTTAAAGGTTAAGAAAGTGTACAGCTGGAAGTCTGTCTGTTCGGGTTGTGTCTTAATGCTGTATTATGAATGGTAAGCGAGCTGCGAGACGCGAGACTGAATCAAAACACTTCTTATGGTGAGATGCTTTCGTAAAATGTGCAGGTAATAATAATATCAGCTTGTCCGTAAATTTCATTTTAACCCTTTAAACGCCGAATTAATTCCCATCTGCCATTTGCTAGCATTATTAGGAGCTCACCATATTCTCCACGTTAGCAGGATAAGGGTTAAGGCTACTAAAGGGGTTACGGCATTTTTACTGGAAATTCACATTACTATTCCACAAGAGGTTTACGATCCTTATTTTACAGCAAAGTCAGAATAATTCCGCATGCAAGAACAGCCACGCAGTGATTACGCAAAATTGGATTGAGGCGACCTACAAATAGGGTCCATTTTTTAATTTATGGGAATTTATTTACGGGCAACCCAGTGTAAGGTGGATGAGAAGTTCTTCCAGCAGCAAGATTACATTGTTCCGAGAAAGCATTTACTAAAATCTTCGTACCATTTTGAGGAAATGACCTAACTGCATGGAGCTTATTAGTTTTTTAGTGTTGTCTGGAAGGAATTGGGTGGTTCTCTGTTTCCACATTCTAATTTATGTGGGTACGTTTCATTGACTAGCATACAGCTTGCTGATATTAAATGTAGGGCTATATTGCAGAACTATTGTTATTCAGATTTAGAACATTTCAGTGTTTCCCTTTTGAATTATTCATTTTTTATCACTGTGTAATATTTTATGAACTTTCACAGGTTTTCTTGTACATTGCCTTATTTTGTCATGTTCACAGAGATAGTCGTAGTTGCGTATAGAGTTTTCATGGAATGAATTGATATTATCTAGGGTTATAGAACACGACTCGATAAGTACTGTTCGATACTTTCTAGTGAATCGGGAAATAGATCAAGTTGTGTCATGTTTGGGACGTTACGACCACCAATCAAGTGCAGAAGCTGAGAGATCGTAATTATGACACAACATTTACACGTGCTTGCTATGACCACTAACGTCTACGCTCGTGATTGTATGTAAAAATTCAACATAATAATGCAACAAACACTAAGATGCCTAGAAAATCATTCCCCCTCCCTTATAGTTTAGGACCTTTAACCCTTTGGCCCTGGAGCTAGACATTTACAATTTACCACACCACTTATGTAAAATGTGAATATTTTATGAACCAAGAAGGGTAACATTAGGAAATACACGACATTTTGTGCAGGAATAAATGAAGATGGTGGGAGAAAGTCTAAAAAAATAATGAAATGTATTTGTTGACCAAATATATAAAAAGCGTACTCTGGGGAGTAGCTGTACGGCTGTCCTATACATAGGATGCATGGTGCCTAAAGGTTAATAGAGGTTAGGGCATATCACATGGTATAACATGGACCCTATGATATGGTACAGACACAGTATTTTGTGAAATGCATTGCGCCGTAAGAATTAGATTCACTTCAACATTGTGAAGTGTGAGACCTGTACCAGTGTATGAATACTGCATTCTGATCTCTCCCTCACTAAACAACTGCAAGCTATCAAGTATCACTCCGAAAGCTGACTTGTTTGGATTCTTCATGACGGACAGCGCTGAGAGATGAGTTTGAGGCAAGTCATTTCCTCGACTTTGTATCCCAGTGACGTATGAGATATTCCGTGAAGGAAAGATGAGTTCCATTCATTTAAAATGTCTCACTAATTGTCTTCTTTCTGAGTCTTGTCGTAAACAACTGCATGTTTTCACCTGACAGGTTTGCCTCTTGCTGGATTTGCTGCCGTGAATTCTGGCTGCCCTCAATGACGGGCTGTTTGTGGACACCTTCCCACTCATCACACACAAAAAAAGTCGTGCGTATGTGTTCTTAGTAATGAATCAAATGAGGCTATAATAGGGCAGTCTTGTCCATTCTTTTGTCTGTCCACGTATGTAATTTCTTCACTAAGATCATTAGAAAACACTAGATGTAACTGAAAGAATAATATTAGAGAAGGGGTGCGTAGGTCCCAGGTGCTTGATCCCCAGGCTACTAAATTTCTTGCGGTGGCGTCTAATATGTTCAGCTTATTTATTACAGACTGCCCCTGCACATAAACAAGAGAAAATCAGCTTCTATGCACCGAGCAGAAAGCGCCAGATAATAGCGACGTTGGATCCAATGAATGCAATTTGCTTCTTTCTTCTAAAATTTGGAATCTTTGTGGATCCGAGAATTAGAATGCATATAAAACTCATAAGTGTGGTCTGAATTGTTGTGACTCAAGAAAGGGACCAATGGCATAACTCTGTCTGCAAGGCAATGCTCACTCAGGTTTCACGAAGAGCAAGAATTACCTGCAACAGAGCGTTCGTCGGCTTCTCCGGAGGCATGAATCCATGGAGGTGACAGACTTTGCTGTTACAAGTCATTGCTACACAGATACGACTGTCCTTGGTTAGGTTCATTATGTGTATTTGTGAGGCGACATGATAATTCGACCACTGCTTTGTGCAGCGTACCACGAGTGAAGGGACGATGAGCGGAACAATCAGTTTATTGGTACAGTGTCTGTGTGTAGTTGTGAGAGACCGGAAGGGAAATGTGAAAACGAACGAATAAAGAACTAAAGGAAGGAAGAAAATATAAAGAAAACTAGGAAAGATTTACGGAATATGTGAATATAGAAGATAAGCAGAGGAAGAAAGAAACAGAACGTGGGGAAAAAAAATACGGACAGAAACGAGGCAGTGAAGGCAGAGGGACAAGAAGTAAGAAGAAGTAAAAGAAATGAACAGGTTATGAAGAAAGAGACAAAGAAACAAGGAAAGTAACAGAGAGAGAATAGAGAGAAATGGGAAGTAATATATACAGATGATGTGCAAGTTGAAACGAACAGTGATATCTGTGACGCTGTCACATCTCCACGAGATACAGCGTGTTTGTGGATATTCACTCACATGGCGGCCACTCCCTCTTTCTTTCATCTTGCGTCCCCACCCATCGTCATCTTGCTGTAGCCTACATGCGTACAAGTCACCTCACACATTCATACACACGTGCGTACATGCGGTTCTGTGATACAAGCTAAACACAGTCCTGCCTGCCTCCGAGAAGTTTTGTAACGGTAGGTCGAGTCGCAACCTGGTCGGAGCAACAAGGATCTAACTCTGCAGTAATGTCGGCCATTACGTCTAAACCCATTTTCGTGCCTGGTATTTTGCGCGGCTTTCTTCGCTTTACCAAGCGAATTCCAGAACATTACCTTGAAACAGTCCGTGTTTCCGGTTATTTACAGTTACGTAGACAGTAGTTTCCTTCAAATCGTGGTTTTGCGTATCCTAGGTATCATTATGTTCCCGGCAGAAATATTTCTCATTTCGCTCCTCGAAAATGTACAGACTAGCTCTGGTGCCCACCCAGCATTCCGTTTGATTGTTACCGGATTTCAATGAAATTTAGCGTTAGTCACGTAAACTATAATTTCTTGAAATAAGGTCTTGTCCCTTCTGGGATGCCAGGCAGCGTAGTTTGCTGGTTGCTTATCGACATTTGAATGTCGCCAAAAACTCCAACGGACAAGCAGTCCAGGAAGAACTCATTTCTTCTCGGATGGGACGAATATGTTATCCCGAAACTTAAGGTAACCCCCCACCACCACCACTCTCCGTCATCCAACATCCCAGTAGAGTGAAGACCTCAAATAAACCATGGCGAAAACCTGGAAACTGGTTGTGAGGAAAACTGTATTATTTTTCTTTCGTTCGTGTTCAATACGGAGGCTAAGTTGCTCAGTTATTACGAGCCTATTAAGCCTATTTATTGTTCTACGAACTGGATGACAAGGGTTCGCTTCCCAGCAGTGGTAGACATTTTTGTCTTCGCCACTACGACCAGATCGGGTCTGGGCCATAACCACTCTAATTCTGATTGGTAGTGAGGGCACATTCTCTAGGGTTAAAGCTGTAAGGAACATGAAGCTGACCACTCTGTTTCATCTAGTGCCAATTTTGGCAGTGCGTAAATCTATACATGCAATCGTTCATCAGTCTTCACAACGTGGTGTTTAACTGAGAACAAGAACACTTTCACTCTTACTGCCCGCAAAATTCAAATATAAGATTACAGATATTTAAAACAGACCAGCTTGTGGGAATTTTGTAATAAAGAATATAAACTTTATTAAGATCTAGAGTAAACTTCCTATTTGAGGTTTTTTTTTTTGCAGCGGGATGAATATTTAAGGAAATAAAGCGATTTTTTTTAATTCTTGCAGTGACAGGTTCATCTATAGAGTGGTTAATTTTGATACAAGAAATATTTTTTCGCAATAAATAAGCCTGAGGCCGATCCCGGTGGCCGTGCGGTCTAAGGCGTAGGTCGGCGACTGCTTCACTGCTAAGATTGTGGGTTCGAATACCGCGGAGCGCATGGATGTTTCGTCTCTTTTGTTTGTTGCGTATTGTAAAGCTAGTGGCCTCTGCGACGAGCTGATCACTCATTCAAAGGAGTTTCACGGTGTGTGTGTGTGTGTGTGTGTGTGTGTGTGTGTGTGTGTGTGTGTGTGTGTGTGTGAGATTGCGATTTAGTAATATCGAAAAACGAGGTGGCCTAGGTTCAAGATGGGATGTAACGCCATAGAAAAATAAAGAAAGAAAAAAGTTTCATGAAGTAAACAAAAAAAAGTTTAGATGGAAATAAGAAGCACACATTCCCACTTTTATCCCATTGCTCTGGGCCTGGTAGCAATGCAAGGAACAAATCAGCACGTGTATGTCGGCCTGACGCACTCCCATTCTGCAGCTGTACATCTGTCCAATTAAGTTGCTCAGAAAGAAGAAGGGAGTCTCCATATTTACAGTTTTATTCGTCCAAACAGGTTGCTCAGGACGACTCAAGTCACTCGTTTAGTTTAAGTACTGTTCTGTGCTTCGTATGTATGATATTGTGGAATTGCGCTTAGGTATTTATTTGGTTCTTTTAGGACCCTATAACAGAATGTTGCAACAACTGAAAACAGGTGCTCGTTGTTGTATGAAAGCGGACTCCACCACCTTTTGTTAATTTCTCGTAAGAAAGAGTAACAAATAGTCTTAATGAGAAAGGTTTATTGATTATTTATATGGCAATGTCCAGGCCAAAGTTTACATTTCGTCTACGTTTTTATCTAGATAGTGGATTACGCTCTACATTGCATTGAAAAGCTGTTTTCCAACGATGAAAAAGACAAAACAACTCTACACCACGAAGGATTATATCAGCCTCAGGTAAAATTTTAGTTGTCCATCAACACGAAGACAAGTGGGAGTGAAGGCGTAGTTCCAAACATTCTTATCCTGCGACCTTGGCGGAGATTAATGGGTAGCTACACGCTCCGATCGCTTTAGCTGTAGAGTAGAACCAAGAGTTGGAGGTTGGTGGGAACTCACAGCTGGTCTGGACATGATGAATAAGAGATAATTCTTGACCGTACCGGGAATGTAAACCCGGACCATCTGGACCATAGCTTAGTCACTATACCGACTACACCGTTTCGGCCTCTGGTGCTCCTTCCTCTTGGTTAGACCGGCCGGGACGTGAAATAACCACTCACCTCCACTTAACGCCTAGGTTAATTATGACTGGAGCCGTATTTCCAACTCCCATATGTCTCTATTTCATGCACAGTTATAACTCTAGCTTATGTGGTAATGAACTTTCCTGTTCCACAAGTAGTGGGTAATTACTCAACGAAATGAATGACTTTTGCTTCTCAATACGAATTTTGCTGCTTGGAATTTCAATACATTTGCGTGTGCGCTGTTGTTAAAATCTCGGTTGTAACACAAAATTGAAGACTTTGATTATAGCTACTGCTTTTTTTTTAAATACAAGACCCGTCAGACATTTCTGAGCTACCTGTCTACAGTTTTTATTGAGGAAGGGGCTCGCGGTCAAATAAAGCAAATTGATACTACGCTGAAGCTATTCCTCGTCCGACTGCAATCCACATTCGTCGTGTCAGACCCTCTGGTAGTGAGAACCGAAGGATCAACATAGCTAACGCGAAGGTCGGTCACTGGGCGCATACCTGAGGCTCTTCCTTCCTCAGAAATATTCTAAGATCATTTCACGATATTATCATCTTTTTCCTTCTCTGTCATCAAGGTGAGGGTACCCTACGAAGATCCCCTCACCAAGAATTCTGCTCGTGTCTTTGTCTCCCCTTGCCATGTGCATGCCCCGTGTTACGCTTTACTAGACCAAACACATACACACACACACACACACACACACACACACACACTTGTAGGACACAGAATTCAAAGTCCAGCACAGAAAAAATAATGTCAAAATTGTTGTTCACTCTCACTTACCTACCATTCTCACGAATTATCTTCCAAATATATATTTTTTGAATGTTATCTTTCTACACGTTTTGAGTCTTCCAAGAAGTTGTATGCAACAAGGCGTTCCCATTCCACCTACACGAAATACAGGATGCATAAATATCATTTAACTACCCCACATTCCCTCATCTTCTTCTCGGTTTGCCAAGTCGTCTCTTACCATTGAGTTTCCTCACTGAGATTCAGTATAAATTTCTTACCTGCCTCATCCGATCAACATGTAATGTTATCCGACTAGCTAAACTAATTCTGCAGTAAACGAAACACTAATTACAAAACATAGCTTTCAACGCGACCCTGCGGCATCTCCATCCAACTCGCACACTGGTCAGTTTATTTTGATATGCAACCCGGTTTATTGCTTGTGTGTCGTTCAGAGATTGAACTGAGGACTGGGAGAAATATAGATGTTCCGAGGTGGGATTTCAGTCTCTGAAATTTCAACTGTGTCCGCACAGCTCGACCTCGTGCTGTGACCTTAGAGTGACATCTGGTTATGCCAATGTTTCCCAACATTTTTCCATGGAGAAACCCCTAAAACAATTTTTTGCATATTCCCAAGACTTCCCACTTATGACAATGTTTTCAGTCGGTTGTTACTCAATTATGGCCACTTACCGGACAAAAATTTTCGTTGTATATTGAGGGATAGTTGGACTTCTCGCGCTATTAGAATTTATTCATTTATTCCACGATATCTCGTGGAACACCTAACAAACTTATGCATAAACCTGGTTGGGAAACACTGGGTTTTGACATAGGATTTGTGACGTAGTTGTTTAGGCGAAAGCAGAAAATGAAAACACCGTAAGCAGAATGTCTTTAATTTTAAATATGCAGGCTTCAACTTGAGTCTTCGACCTGAAATACAGGTCTTGTGTACATGGTGAAGTAAAGATTTTTTAAAATGTTAATATGAACAATTTAGGCATAAACACACGGGATATTTTGAGTTTAACAGAAACAGTATTAAGGAATAGCGCCTTAAAATATAGGCTACTGCAACATCTTCCCAGCTGCTTGCAATTTTTAATTTGTCGTTACTTAACCAGTGTAACTGTTACAGCTTTTTGAAGTAATATTTAAATAATAATGCGCAAATGCACTTTCAAAATGATTTTAAAAATGTGTGGCCGCTTGATTGCTGGGATTGCGGGTTCGAGTCCCACTCGTTCAGAGGTGCCCTACCGGATGTGTGTTTGTGTGTGTGTGTGTGCGTGCGCGCGCGCGTGCATGAACTTGTATGTCTAATTGTGTGTGATTTAGAAACCTCAGAATGAGGCGGTCCATGCCCGATTTTGGCTGTAGCGCCACAGAAAAAAAAAAAATTTTTGTTTTCCTAAATTACAAGGGCTTAAAGGGGACACTGACCCCTCTGGAACCCTTCCCTTCTTATAACACCATCACCCGTACGTCAGTAGTTGATTTGAAGCAAAAACAACCCTTTGAATAAATATGCGGTTTTTTCAGTGTTGTAGACCAGGAAGTTCTGAGAACCTTTGTGATGACTGTTATTATGTGGGAAAGGAAAAGGTTTAGGGGGCAAATCTTAAAGTAGCGAAATGGTTGTGTGTTTCTATACGTACCCCTTCCACAGAGAGAATGTTGTCCCTTTTCATGACCAGATCAATCAATTTTTCTTAGGTTTATTAACAGTTGGTTTGTGTGTACTTCCTAAGACACGAATACCTCATAATACATCAGATTGTCCAGACGGTTGTTATCAATTTGCTTACCTGCCCATGGCATCAGAATATTCGGAAGAGTCTGTGTGGCTCAACAGCAGTGGGATGTGCTCAAGAGCCTAATGCTTTCTTTTGTCATCCGTACGATTACTGACAAAAGATTTCCCCATTCCTCCACAAATTGAAATGTTTTGTACTTGGGCACTATGCGTTTATTTATTTATTTATTTATCGGTACTTCCATTAAGTGCCGGTCCCAGTGGCCGCGCGGTCTAAGGCGTAGGTCTACGGCCGCTCGCCTGCTGAGATTGTGGGTTCGAATCCCACCGGGAGCATTGATGTCTGTTGTGAGTGTTGTGTGTTGTCAGGTAGAAGTCTCTGCGACGCACTTATCACGCGTCCAGAGGAGTCCTACCGACTGTGATGCGTCGTTGTGTGTGATCTAGAAACCTCAAGAATGAGGAGGCCATGGTCCGCGTTGGGCCGCAGCGCCGCAGGGGGGGGGGGGAAACTTCCATTAATTCAGTTTATGCCTGGCAAAATAACAGAAGATGAGCGAATAACGGTCTTGTCAGGATGTTTAAAAATGTAGCAGTGGCCTTCTTTGGTATGGTGTCCTGAGATTTGTCTGGGTAGAGTGATAAATACTATGAAGAACTTTCGTCGTGATAGGCAATTTACGGGTAGATATTTAAATCTTTATCCTCCCGAATGTGACCGCCTCTGTGGTCTAGTGGTCAGAGTTTCTGGCTACAGATACAGAGGTCCCGGGTTCGATCCCCGGCGCTACCAGATTTTCTGAGTAGTAGTGGGTCTGGAACGGGGTCCACTTAGCC
>Ga0123355_10013022_pt1 | contig 12918 bp, 9 predicted proteins | sample TergutEmb28metaG_3_FD_89872 | JGI IMG/M metagenome (GOLD analysis project Ga0123355, IMG submission 89872) | Embiratermes neotenicus P1 segment gut microbial communities from Petit-Saut dam, French Guiana - Emb289 P1 | ecosystem: Host-associated > Arthropoda: Insects > Digestive system > Gut ... | reverse complement strand
TACAACCCATGAAATAACTCAACAAATAAGTCGCAAGCTCCTGAGGATGGATGTATTAACATCCGAAACATGTTGAGCATTAAATAATGAAATAATAAAGCAAGTGACATGAAGTTGGTCTCTGTTTATTGAACTATCAAGATGATGCACGGTCCAATAAACATAAGATAAGATTTCAGTTAAAATCGGGTGAAAATAACTGATTCTTCTCACGAAGGCAGACACGCGTTTCTCTAAGTAAGCAGAGGGTAATTGGGTAGGGGGAGATGTGTTGCCCCATAATTTTCTCACAAATATTAAGGTCCTTTAAGATAAATAAACAGACATAAGTGCATCAGTTTTAACTCTCTACGTACATTTGTTTTTAAAAATTTAAGGACATGTGTCCCTTTTATCGTGTCCCCGAACACATCAGTTTTATCGTATACAGAGCCTGCATACCCCTAGAAAACCCGTGACGACTGCCGTACTCAGGGACAGGATAAGAGGGACATTCTGTATTTTCACAAATACTGTGACGCAGTTCCGTAAAGTCATCTGTCGTGTCTGCATGAAGAATGGTAATTAAAGTGTGATTAATCGGTAATATTTAGTACGAATTTGACGTTCAGGTGACCGTGCATCGTGAAAAATTCTTGTAATAAAACCAAACAGACGCACGAATTTCTCAAATTTATTTTTCGAATAAAATTCTACATGTTTCGGACAGTTTCTCTGTCCATCATCAGGAGTCTAGCACTGTACACACAGCAATGGTATATGTCATACGGGTTTGTTGACAGCTTGCGAGCAGGATCAGGACGGAACTGCAGTTCCGTCCTAATTCTGCTCGCAAGCTGTCAGCAAAACCTGTATGACATATACCATTGCTGTGTGTACAGTGAACTCCCATGATGGACAGAGGAACTGTCCGAAACATGTAGTCTTTTGATGTTTTGCTGACCGTGCATCTCAGTATAATCTTAGTAATTATCCTACTTAATGTACAAATTCTTTATAATAAGGTTATTATGTGCCTCTATATGTTGGTCCTCTCTCAAGCTGTGCACCGGACGGCCACCTACAGGTGTGATGATACCAGATGCTGTGTAATACAATTTTGACTTCCTGATGATGAGCACAGAGTGCTCGAAACATGTAGAGGAATATAATAAACTTATTGTAAAACAATTTGTGCATTAAGTTGGTTAATTACTAAGACTATATAGAGTTTTATTCCAAAAATAAATTTGAGAAATTAGTGCATTCAGTTGGTTTTATTACAAGAATTTAGTAAGAAATAGTGCAGACGGCTTCAAAACTGTCATTAGTGTCATAACATCGATGGAAATGGAAAGTGTGATTCATAACATTCGTCGTAAGTCCGAGTGGCCGCCTTGCAAATGAGGTGGAATGCTAGAGGCACAATTACTCTCTTTGTTTATGGCATTAATCATACATCTCAGTGCAAACTTAAATACCCTTGTGCTTACTGGTGGCTTTTTGTGACACACCTGTTCGGACTTGGCGAACACTAAGCACGGCGGTACGGCATCAAAACTATGGGCGATCTGCCTAAATGAAAGTCATAATTTTCAGGCTCGTTGAATAAGCGTGTTGATCTCTGTCATTTGGTACACGTTTCAACTTCCGAGTGATTGTGTCATGAGCAGCTTCATGACATGTGCTGCTCACCAAATATTATTCATGTGAGCTAATCGAGAAGAATGAAATGGGCGGGGCACGTAGCACATACGGGGAAGAGGACAGCTGCATACAGGGTTTCGGTACAGACCTTAGGTAAAGAGACCGCTTGGAAGACCTAAGCGCAAATTATAGGATAATATTAAAATGGATCTTTGGGAGTTTAGGATGGGCTACATGAACTGGATTGATCTGGCTGAGCATATAAACAAAGTAAAGAATCTTGGGGTTCCAAAAAGTGTGTGGGATTTTATTTACTAGCTGATGGACTGTTAGCTTCTCAATATGACTCCGCCGCAAGGAGTAAGTTGCTTGCAGTTCTGTATAGGGGAGGGGGGTTGGTTGTGAGAAGTGGAATGGATTTAAAGAGGAAATAATAAAGGCAGTAACTGAAACAGGCAGAAGATTCTGGTAGATATTCTGAACACTAACGAGTGGGAAAGGAATTTGTGTCGTTACTGACTATGAAAAAACCGAGATGTGTTTATTGATGCTAATTATCTGTGTTAATTATGAGGTCCCGCCCTGTAATAAGGCAAGGTAATGTGCACCATTGTACAGGCACTGAGGCTATGTACAGGCCATACGGTTCATACGGAGAGTAGAGGTACAGCTCTACTCTTTCTCGACCACGGCACTAGAAGGGGGTGAGGGGTCAGCGTCACGCCTCGGCCGCTCTTTACCCCCGGAAAAGACCCGGTACCCATTGTACAGGAGGCTGGGTGGGCCCCACAGCAGGTCTGTACAGGTGCGGAAAATCTCGCCCGCACCGGGATTCGATCCCCGGACCGTCCAGCCCGTAGCCAGTTGCTATACCGACTGAGCTACCCAGCCCATCGCCCTGTAAGGACAGTAGATTAAAAGGTGAAAGTTCTGTGTATAATATTATAAAGCGAGTCGTGAGCTCTCCGTTGCTGCTTGGAATCCGAAAGGGCATTGCTTTGATGGGAAGTTCCTAGACTACGTTTATCTAAATTTCGTACTAAATTGTATGTATTTGTGCAGACTTTCCTTCCTGTTGCACAGACGAAAAAAACGTCGTCTGCGTTATAAAATCCTGTAGTTAACGTGGTGCAAATAGTTACCACTGAGTTGTAAAGTGTTAAAATACAGGAAGCGAAAATATCGAAACTGTTACACTGTAAGTATATTTCCTAAATTGTTATAATCACGGCAAAGATGCAAATAATTGTGGCTAGCAAAATAAACTATGTTCTGAGTATGTACTATTGAGAGTAATGTGTGGAGATTTGCCGCTGAATTGTCTCTCGTATTTACGTATTTACCAGGTATTATTGTCCACGCCGGTTGCCGCGCGGTATGAGGCGTGGGTCTGCGGCCGCTAGTTTGCTGGGAATGCGGGTTCGAATGCCGCCAGGGGCACGGATGTCTGTCTGTCTGTTGTGAGTGTTGTGTGTTGTGCAGGTAGAGGTTTCTGCGAAGGTCCGATCCCTCGTTCAGAGGAGTCATACCAAGTGTCACTGAGCGCAATCAGATGTAACAATAACCCTCTACACCTAGAATAATTAAGGAGACAGAGGTCAGAATAAGAAAGAAGAAAGGCAGTATTTATTAATTTGTAGCAGTTGCTAGCCTCATCGTGTGAGTCGACTTATCAAGAAATATTTCGTCCGAAAAACTGCCAATTCTGAAATATTTGCCCTTTTTCATGTCGACATAACTAGCTAACTAACTGACTGACTGATTGACTAACTCACTCACTCATTCCATGGAGCACAGTCCTTCCTAATATAAAAAGTCGTAAGATAGTCATGAAATTCCCCGCTTTTTATGGAACCCGAAGGTTCATTACCGCATTCACAAGAGACCGCCACCTGTCCCTATCAGGAACCAAACCGATCCAGTCCATATTCCTCCATCCCACTTCTTGAAAATACATTTTAATACCATCCTCCCTCTATGCCTAGGCTTATCGAGTAATCTCTTTCCTTCAGGTCTCCCCGCCAAAATCCTGAATACATCTCTCCTGTCTTCAATACGTGCTACATGCCCTGCCCATTTAATTCTTCTCGATTTGATAACTCAAATCGTATTTGTGAGCAGTATCGATCATAAAGCGGTACCGATCATAAAGCTCCCCGTTGTGTAGTTTTCTCCAAACCTCTGTTATCTCGTCCTTAGACCCAAGCACTCTCCTCAACACCCTATTCCCCAACACCCGCAGTCGATACATCAACACAAAATCATAAGCCAAACAACCACTCAGTTCTGTGACCTACACACCAAAGCCCAGCAGTTCTGAACCGAGGCCAGCAGGCCACCGCGTCGGCCAAATTAAACACTTATTTACGACAATTAAAATGACGTCAGTAGTGAACAATACGTGAAGTCTAGTGACAATATGCATAGTGAATAATGAAGTGGAAGGGATGAGGAAGGAAGCACTCCTGGTCTGATCTGAAGGCACAGACACACAGTACCTGGAAGGACTAAAGAAAACACATAAACAGTAGTCAAGACAGCCGGAGCTTGAGGCACGTTTTGGACTCAGAACCTGCCGCACACAAAGCAGGACTGCCAGCTTCACAGCAGTAACGTTCGTTCTCCTGCTGTGCCGCTACATTGTTGAAATTCACTGCAACAGATCGTAGTATTATGTCAGTTCTTTACATAATATGTTACAGGCCAGTTGAAATGTGATGGCACACGCGCAGAAACCAGATTTCGTCTTTCGGCGAAATGGACGAGTCCATTTAAATCGACGGGGGGCGTCAGTTCAGTCGACTACTGGCAGCCGAGGTGTGTGAATCAGCGGTAGTAATGCTGGATACACCATGTTCCGAGGTAGTGTAAAGAGTACTGACTACCTACTCCATTCGTCAGTTTCCCCTTCACTTCCCCTCCCGTGCGTCACCGTGTGCCATCACATTTCAGTTTGAGTCTACCCATGCTGTAGGTTAGTTCTGTCGATACAGAAGCCAGATAACTGCAGGAGTTCTAAATATTAGCTTTATTTCCTTTTGAACGGGAAGGCATTTAAATAAGCTTTGTGATTCTCTTCAAGTGTTGTAACAACAAACGGCATTGGCCGTAAAATGGTTCAAGTGGTCAGTCCCTGGCCTCTTGCCGCGAAGACGCAACCTCAATCCCAGACTAGTCCATGTGGAATTTGTGGTGGACAAAGTGACTGGAACGGGTTTTTAACCAAGCACTTCCGTCCTCTCCTGTCAGTATCACTCCAACAAGCAGCCACATTCATTCATCTACCAAGCACGGTGTATAAACTCAGCAAGTGGTAGTGTTGTTGAGCAAATAGAAGACGAGGTCACAGATGGTACAGAAATGTACTCTAGTGTGACGACAATGAATTTCGACCCTGATGATCGAGGAAAATAAAAATTTCGAAATGCTCTTTCTAATTGTGGCCGCCCAAGCTTGATGTGCATTCGTTTGTCGTGAAAGCTTAAAGTAAAGACACTTCCAGCACAAAATGCAGCCGCAATAACTTCTATACTCCCGTTCTTGCGAGTGACAGGCCTTGATTAATCTGTAATTAGTTGGGAGGTCGAAAATAGGCCAACACCTTCAAGATTAGCTTTCTATCTCGGCCAGCGCAACCTTCAAACGTCTCAGGTCGACAAGTAAAAATTAGATGAAACAGATCCCAGGAAAAGAAGAAAGAGTAGGAGGACCAGATGGATGGGAGGAGGGAGAACGGGAAACAGAAACAGAACGTAAGTGTGGAAGGGGAACGAAAATTAGAGGACTGAGCTGCTGACCGGCTAGGCCCATCCCAGCTTGCAGTTGCTAAGAATACAGGACACAGTTCACAACTTAGGTGAGTGAGAGCGCGCGTGTTCTGTGGTTCCCCTCCCAAAGTCCAACCCAGCTAATTTTCTTGCGCTGCATGTAGACTCATCAACAGCACAGGTAAGCACGTCAAAAGTTTAGTGTTTATTGGCAAAGCACGACATTCAGCAATATAGAGACATGGGCGTATCGGCATGATTTTAATGCATGTTGGGTCGCAAGGTTTGTGGATTTTTGTAAGAGAAAGATACAGACAGCCTCCACTAACAGAATGGGTAAAGATACTCTGACAAAGTTGCAGTTGGCATTAAAAACAAGCTTCAAACTTCCCACTAACGTCTTGACATGATTTCTTAATGGAACAATTTATAGTCTCTGTCGCATAGCACATTCTACATACCCATTAGTAATTACATTATTTGATTTTTTTTGTGAAGAAACTATGTACGTTACTTTTGTCTAATATAAATAACATCAAACTTCGTCACAGTTGTTTTGTTTGTAATTACTGACGTAGGAACTACTGCTTCTATAGTTCTAATGTGTGTCTATAATCTATCTCCACACACACACACACACACCACACACCACACACACACACACACACACACACACTAAATTTTACACGCCTAGCTGCAGTAGGTCAGCAGTTGGCACCACAAAACCGAAAGTTAAACAAAATACTCGCACTGCCGCCATGTTATAATTCTATGTTCAACAAAGACACTAAAGTCCTACGTTTCTCCGTCCCTTACCATGCATCAGTTCAGGACCTACAAGTAGGCCTACGTATCGCAAAAGTCGCGCGTCTGCCATCTTGTTTTACTTAATATAGGATTATCCTTCGGCAACATAATTTTCAAAACTATTTTCAGGAAAATGCGAAAGATGATTAAAAAGTTGAAATGGGTGACACAGACAAACGTAAAAGGGGGGATCGTATAATCCTAATTTTATATTTCTTGGGTGGGGGAGGAATGATGATAATAACGAGAAAAGAAAAAATAAATTCGGTTACCAAAAATGAGACAATTACAACAACCTGCGCATTTCTCCCCATTTTTCTGGATAAAAATCTCGTATCCGGTGAGCAAAGACGCTGCTTTTTGAAGCCATGAAATTTCGTGTGGCTTCACTACAGGCACTCGATATAAACAACTTGTAATTAATTCCCGCAGGCGCATTACGTCAAATTGCTGTTTTATAAAACGATGTACCAACAATAACAAAACAAAACAAATTCATACAATTACTCCCTGACATCAAAATCTCTACTGCAGTTTAACCTTTCGGCGCCAGAATTATTTTTTTTTAAATTTTAGCACACTCTGTATATAAAATGTGAATAAAACAGGAATCAAATATGTTAGAATTATGAAACAAACTGCATTTTGAAGAGAGAAAAAAAACGGAGAGTATACACCATGTTTAAAATATTCAGTACCCGTATTTGTTGAATAAATATATAAAATGCAACGTTTAGAGGTTAGCGGTGCGGTAGACCACTACAGTCGTCGTTAGGCGTTAAAGGGTTAAGCATGTTCATCGGCGATTACACCAAACGACTTACTGCTAAGATGGAGAAGTTGCGGCACTTGCAGGCATCAAGCACGTTCTCTTTAAAAACAGCCAAATGAATGGGACAACAACAACAACAACAATTTCTTTCTGTGGCGCAAAAGTCCAAATTGGGCTTAGGCCGCCTCATTGTTGAGTTTTCTAGATCACATACAATTAGTCACACGCACACCCGACAGGAGTCCTCTGTACGAGAGGCCGCTACCTACACAACTCACAGAACTAACACAAGAGACGAACATCCATGCTCCCGGCGGGATTCGAACCCGCAATCCTAGCAATAAGTCGGCTTAAGACCTACGCCTTAGACCGCGCAGCTACCAAGGTCGTCAGCAGTGCCGATTTCAGCATCACTAAAATTGTAGAAATTGTGAGTTGTGCAGATAAAGATCTCTGCGACGGGCCGATCTCTCGTCCAGAGAAGTCCTATGCAGCGGATGTGCGGCACTGAGTGTGATAAGGTGCAACAGTAATTCTGTATACATACAGTCAGTATGTATAGGAGATCAGAATAGGAAAGATATATTCTAGGCACCCAGTTGAACGTTAGGGATGTTTTGATTGTCCTAACAAGTATGTGTTTTAATAATGCGTCATTTTCTAAAGTAAAATGGCCGACATGCACGACATTTAGGCAAAAAAGTGTTATACTTTTACTACGTTTGATGTTTTACTGTGACATTCTTAGGAATTATTCATGTTTAGACGAGTTCGCAAAATTGCAAAAAGCGGTTATTAGCTTCGTCATGTCTGTGTGTCTGTCGGTCTGCATGGAACAGCTCGGCTCCTACTGGACGGATTTTGATTAAATTGGAAGTGGCAGTTCACAGGAGACAATATGGCGCATGCGCATTGCATGCTGGATACCTAAGGCTACAAACACGTACTCATAATATGTAAAGTTTATTGCTTTTAACTGCAACAAAGGTTGGACGAACGCCCTCAGTGTTACTTTATACATACATTGCTGCATCTTTCATTCGTCACCATTTGATACTTCACACAACCCTCAGACACCTAACATTCACCTAAATGAACTTAAAAACTTCGGATCGTGCCTCACAGTAAACACACTCCATCTCCGTTAAAACGCAATTCAGTTAACGCTGTTTGGGGAAATAATTGCTACTTCTTAGAAGAATCACAATAAATGAGGAATTACACGGTGTGGGTATATGGTAGATTTGCCGAAGGCTAAATTTCAGCACGGTAGATGTCGTGTTATGTCCCGGCGCAGGGTGACATTGCATACGATACGGCTGCCGTGCTCGATGACAAGACAAAAGGAACACCATGTAGGTGCTTTAAATACTAATCTACCTTACGGAAAACTGAGTGTTTTCACTTTGAAATCGCACGAAAAGTCAGAACGTATCATGGTTGTTGCTCAGACAGGTCATTTGTCTGCATAAACAAAATAAGATCAATGATGAAATCCCATTGGATATGAAGATGTAAGAGTTTTCCTAAAAGTTTGCAACTGGTCATATTATCAGCACCCCTGAGGGTAATATGGCCAAGTTGGCTGGTAACGTTTCCAGTAAACATTTCTTACAACTGATGTTTTATTGAAGAGATATATTTCAGTTAGGTGTGGTGTGAAACGGACAGTGCCACAAAACGATGTTACAGTTCTGATATTGTTGTATTATTTAAAGAAGCAGAAATAATTCTTCTTTGTCTGTAGCCGTTAGACGAACGCTGATTTCGTGGCCATACATTTTGCATAACACACAAGCGCCTATGTCTAGCACTTCATCACTTCGGCAGATAAAACAGAACCAACTTTTTAAGACTTCTGTGGAGGAGTTTGATTGATTGATTGATTGATTTGCAATGGGTTCGAGTCATTACGGTCCCGATGCACCTAGGCCTTACAGATGAGCCCTTTGTGCCCCATAATCTGAAATCAGCTCAGGACAGCCCTGTCCCTTTACCAAAGCTCCAGACGCCCCCCAGACATAAAATCTTAATGTCCTCTGGGTCCAAGAAAGGAACCCAGATATGCTTTCCTCTTCTCTCAAAAAGTCCCGGCAAGCGAATCCCCTCCAGGTTCCCCATCGGTGCCCCTGTGGAGAGAGATACCCGCTTACATGGCATTTTTACATATCTCTTTATCTCAAAGGCCCAAAGAAAAGAGCGTCCCTCCGTGTTGCCCACAAGCGCGGCCCCTATGGAAACAGACGCCCATTCCAGAGCCTTACTTAGCATATCTTTCGGTTTCCCCAGTAAAGGAGCCCTTTCTCCAGGTCCCCCTCATGGAGTCCCCTCGGAGAGGGATGTCCCGTTCCTAGAGCCCTCCTTCATTCATCACTCGAAGTCCCCGGGACACGAGCCCCCTCCTGATTCCAGAGAGATGTCCGTATCCGGAGCATTTCATTACATATCCATTTATGTCTGCAGAGTCCCCAAAAAAGGAGCCCTTCTACAAAATGGGCAAAAACATACGGTCACCGTCCACGGAGCCCCATGCAGACGGAAGGCCTACATACAAAGGGGTGCAGCCTGGTTCCCCAAGGGGATTGTTAACGACACTGCTATCTCTACTCCAGTGTCATGCAGCCCAAGGCACGATACCTTCCACCTTGGCTTGGATAGGTCAGAGCCCCGTTAGCCAGCGTGTGTCGAAGCAACCCCCAACAGGGTATAACCTCCACACATGTTACTGCCGCCCACGTGACACAAGGTAGAGTAGAGTACGAATCTACGACACTTCGAGGTACGGACGAGGGTTTGGATTTATGGAAGGCGTGGAGGGGGTTTTGTTCCTGGCTGATCCAACGGCATTTCCACAGGACACGATTGTGACACTTACCCCATGTTCGGCAGCAACCAGATTAACGCGTTTTCCGCCTTTTTGTCAGTACAAGGGGCTGTTTGTGAAGGCACAATCTACATTATTTTTCAACGACATTATAAATGCACTCTAGTTTGTTCATTACTCCCAGTTCTTCCATCGTTATCTTAAGTCTTGCACAGCAGTCATTAACAATGAAGCGGTCCAATTTCTTAGCTCTTCCAGGATTAAGATTTTGGGCATTGCGGGATTCAATGATGGGATAACGACGCAAAAAAATCATCTACCCAAGCACGACCAGCTATGCCTGTTTCCTTCAAAAATGGATTTGGAGTATTGTTCTTCTCACTGTATGTGAACGCGCACATTCTCAGTAGCTTTGAGGTTATGGGGCAACCAGTTTGAGCTAGCCTAATAACGCTCTTGGATAACCCTTTCTCTGCTGTGGTGAAAGTACAGTTTTCCTCCCCAGTTTAGATTTACTCTACTTATTTTCAGCCAAATATGCTCTAAAAGAGTCCTTCTCGGGACTTTATAATGGATGGCAGCACCGTTATTTGATAGTTTGCTTGTTCTCACGACCATCATTGCATTCTGCAAATCCTTCTCCTGCCAGTTACCTCTTAGATGTTTTGCTGTATTTCCCCATTGTCTAAAACAAATAAGAGAGGCAATTTCTTTCAAAAGCCCGTAAAACTTGCAAGGGTACCCATCCCTTTACACTAACGGTAATCCGGCCAAGGCATGGTCGCATAACCCTCACACAACTTGTTTGCCTTTCAACGAATATTACATTGAACAAACAACAGTTTACAACAGTTGCTATTACAGCAGTACAAACTACAATAAACGATCTTTTCAGTGGTGTACATGCAATTTAAAACATGTGTATTTACATTAATAAACTGAAACTTACGTTGGTACAAACACCACACAACCTGCATATTTCCGTGTTGTGTCACTGTGGAATGCTGGGACACCTTCAGAGGAAATATGTTATCACAACCTGCCCTCTCTTCCCGATGTGCTACTTATGCCATCTGTCGTCATACATGTCACACCATTTCGCAAGGGCCATTCACCGTAAGTGCTATGTGTGTGTATGTTGTTTGCTAATAAGACAGCTAGCCCCTACCTCAGGTTATGCTTTCTGCTCTCCAACTGTTATTATTGCTTGTCTTTGCCACTGTAGACCAACATATTTAGCTAGTCCTCAAGATTGACTTCATCTGAAGTACTGCAGACGTAAGAATGTTAACACAATGATCAGTACAATCAGGGATTAAACACGAAAAGTAAAATTATATTTGCAAGTAAAGTTGAATTGCCCTGTACTTAACTCAGCACTACGTAATGCAGAAGTATGGAGAAAAAGGCGGGGGGGTGGGGGGAGTGTTACTGGGCTTGGTGCTCCAGGAAGAGTACCCAGTATATATCTGCAGAGGGGGGCGTGACAGCAGTGAAGAGAAAATCCGTTGTCAGTGTCGTCCGTCCACTAAACTGACTGATCTCTCCATACTCCTAATAATAATAATAATAAACCATAATCCGTGATAATAATGAAAAAAGGCATGCATGTTAATAGATGTTGCAATTCCTGGAAACGGAAATGTGATCAAGAAAGAACTGAGAAGATTTTAATATATATATATATATATATATAAAGACCTCATAACAGAAATCCAGCGCATGTGGAATGTGAAAGGAAAAGTGATAACGGTAATAAGAGGGGAGACCGGAACCATTTCAAAATCACTCAGACAATACCCGAGCAACATACCGGGAAAGCACGAAATTAAGGGACTGCAAAAAACAGTCATATTGGGCACTGCACACACATACTGCGGAAAGTGCTGACGTAAAAACACAAAACATATTTAAAATGCGAAATAACATTACATGTAGCACAAATTGTAAATGCAGAACAGCTGCTGAAATGTATACCTTAGAAACACGATTTACTTCAGGTATATAATTGTAAATACGCTGTATAAAGGGTGGGCCCGGTAGCTCAATCGGTATAGCGACGGAGCTACGGGCTGGACGGTCCGGGATCGAATCCCGGTGGGGGCGAGATTTTCCGCCCGTCCAGACCGGCCCTGGGGACCACCCAGCCTCCTGTAAGGGGTAAATTGCGGCCGGGGCGTTCTGCTGACCACTCACCCCTTCTAGTGCCGCGGTCATGGAAGAGTAGAGCTTTACCTCTACCCACCCTCTGGGCAACACCGGGCCTGTAACAGGATCACTTTACCTTTACCCTACATAAAGGTACCCAATAATAATAATAATAATAATAATAATAATAATAATAATAATAATAATATAATCATTATGCAGAATTTTCTGCTGTTATCGCACTATTACTGCAATTACCAATTTCCACTCGCCAGCTTTCAGCTGCAGCCGCTAAGCGGTGTCTTTCCTCGCCCAATTCCCCGTGGCAAATTCTCTCTCCACAAACCTGACTGCTTTCCTTACTTTCCTTGGGAAGTAATCATCGCGCGCACCTTCTCCTACACATTCACGCATCCACCCTGTTCCCGCCACTCTTCTTGGGCTGTTTAACCCACACGACGTCTCAAAACTTCGACAAATAACTGACAACATGCTAGACAAGCGAAGCCCTAATGGCGAATTACTATTTATTGTAAACCATTGTACATAAACTCTTTATAAATGCATTATAACCACTGCCACCGGGCGACAGCCCATTTGCAGTTAAATTTATTATTATTATCATCATCATCATCTCCTTTATGCAGGGTATTTATACTTATATTCCTGAGACAAACTATGTCCCTACGGAATACAGCGTTGCAGCTATTCTGTTGTTACTATTCATGGTGCTTATATCGTTAGTTTCAGTGTTTAATCTATTGTACTTTTACATTAGTACTTTCCGAAGTACGTGTGCAGTGCCCAATATGGCCGTTTTCTGTAATTCCTTGACTTCATGTTTTCCCGGTATGTTGCTCACGTATTTTCTGAATGACTTTGAAATAGCCCCAGTCGCCCCTATTATTACTGGTATCACCTTTGTTTTTACATTCCACATGCGCTGTATTTCTATTGTAAGGTCTTTATATTTT
>Ga0123355_10013021_pt1 | contig 12918 bp, 12 predicted proteins | sample TergutEmb28metaG_3_FD_89872 | JGI IMG/M metagenome (GOLD analysis project Ga0123355, IMG submission 89872) | Embiratermes neotenicus P1 segment gut microbial communities from Petit-Saut dam, French Guiana - Emb289 P1 | ecosystem: Host-associated > Arthropoda: Insects > Digestive system > Gut ... | reverse complement strand
TACGGATGTTAATGAGACGTTGCACCCGGACGTATTTCTGTCTATTGTGCTCGAAGTTCATTGCTTCGATCCATACGGGAGCTCCATATGTTAGCTGGGGTAGGATTTAATGTATGTAAATACGTACGTACGTATGAATGTATGTATTTTAATGTCATGAAGACTGATGTCTTCTAATGTCACGCCGTACCGACTAGTAAACAGGTACCGACGTTCTGTTGGAGGCAACTGTTCCATCTTCAGGGCCAAACAGCTCATTTGAACCTGAAACTTGAAAGTGTGTCATCCCCGTTGTGTGTGTGAAAACTAGAAAGTATGTGTAGTCAAACAAAACTATGTCAATTAAGATGTTTTAATGACTATACTAGACAACTACATGTTTCGGCCCCTATTGGTCACCGTCCGGTTGTCTTCAAAAGAACTTAAGGTCCTACTATATATATTGTGCGCGCACGTGATGGAGATATCTCTACTTCTGGGCTTTATTGCGTAATATGTAACTTCTATGTTGAATGCGGTGGTATGCTCTGGTTAGAGGCACGATAGTGTCTAACTATGCATTGGAAGTTTTGCTGTATTGGAGGAAAACACAAATAGCTTAGTAATTACTTATACTCCTGGTGTTTGTGTGTTTCCAGCCCGCTCCGGCTTTACCCCTGGGTGGATGTATATCCTTCTACTATGTATATAATAGGACCTTAAGTTCTCTTGAAGACAACCTGAACATGGTCAATAAGTGCCGAAACATGTAGTTGTCTAGTATAGTCATTAAAACATCTTAATTGACATAGTTGTGTTTGGCTACATACCCTTTCCAATTTGATCCTGAAGATGAAGGCATTATAATCATCTGAAAATTCGGTTGTTATTTACCAGTCGACGCGAAGTGGCATCTTAGAATACTTCAACCCTCATCGGGGTCGTAGCCTAGGGCGAGTGGTGCTGCCGTCCCTGGCAGCGGAGTCTTAAATGGAAGCAAAATGGGGCGAAAAGGTGAATATTTATGTGACAAAAATAGATTTCGTGTGTCCAACAAAATTTAAATTACCGAACCATATCAAAGTGAATTCCGTGAATGGTTGTGAATTTTTTAAAGGCTCATAATTTCTGTTAAGGGCGGCCATTTTGTATATTCGCCCCGGGCGCCAAAAAACCTATCTACTTCTCTGCTCTACGTCAAAACCGCAGTCAGAACCACAATCATTTAATCTTACTTTACGCTAAAGACATTTTAAGCATTCTGCTTAGAAATAAGTATGCGCCATTCTTTTTACAGAGTTCACATAATTTATTCCGTTTGTAATTTTTTATTAGTTTGATGAGTCTCTTAGACTGTTTACCGTACACTGGCTTCATTGTGCTATGATTCACACATTGAGCTAATGAAGCAAAAAATCCCGAAAACCACAGTTACTTTCTACAAGGACACAAAAATAATACCTTTCGCTATCCATGATAATTTGTAGGTTGGAAGCAAGTTTGTTTAGGAGCGTTTCTATGGTAACAGTAATGTCAACATAGTACTGGCTCCATCTGACGGCAAATGTACACAGTATATGAAACAAAATACTGTCTAGCTCTATTATCATAATTAAGGTAACCCTCCTGAAATTGGGAAAGAGGTAGTGTGTAACAAGAAAGTGACATCTATTTGCAATCCATGGTACTAGCGACTGGATTGAGAATCAGGTATTTCCTGCTGATGACAAAATGTGTCAGGATAGTAGGGAGTCACATGATTGTCCGTGCTGCGCCGGGAACCAATCACAAGACGGCTACTTAACTTAGTGCTTTGTCATATGATGCCTGTGCATATGGATTTTATTAGAAAACGATACGTGGCAGTGAATGTTAATGCGTCATAGACAGCTGTTGTGGAACGAGAGATATTAGGTTGATGGCTGCTCTGGAGTTCCCTGCTGGATTTCTGTTTGGAGCCGCTTCAGCAGCTTATCAGGTAGAAGGCGCTTGGAATGAAGATGGTGAGTAAATTTGTGTTTATACTGTAAGTTATATTACGTGTCATTCCGATTGTGTTTACCGGAGGTGAAAGGAAAACTTTACGTATTCTCTGTATCTGTGTTGGTACTGCTGTGCGTGCATAAACTTTTCCTTCAGTGTGCACTTCATTCTCTCCACATCCACTGGGGTATAAACTGACAGCCAGACTTTCATCCCTTATTACAACATCTATAACAATAACAAATATTGAATGCGTTATACCAAATCTACCGAAGCAAATGAAAGAGTGGCTCTGAAACTCCACTCCCATGATTCAATAATAGACAGCTTTAAATTTACGTGCCTGTTTGGGGTATTTACACTGTTCTGTAATCAACAGGTAAGGGCGAGAATATATGGGACAGACTAACCCACGATCATCCGGAGATCATCAAAGATAAATCAACTGGAGCTGTGGCATGTAATTCCTATCATCTGTATAAGGAAGACGTCCGAATGTTGAAGGAATTAGGGGTGAGAATTTGTTGGATAATACTGATATCGTAAAGAATATGACGCCGCACTTGTGGTACAAGTGTACGTACAAATGTTTTGATACAGTCTGCTGCTTTTATCATTTTTTCTAATGGTGGTAGCAGCAGATAATTCCTAAACGTTCTCTCATTCGTATTCGTTGAGTTTATGTTTGTGGCAAATGCTGTGTATTTTTGAATGTTTGTTTTCTGGTATATATATATATATATATATATATATATAAGAATATAAATATTTTTACACTTTATTATTGTACTGAAACTTTTCTCAACACTTAACACTGCTGTTTCGTATTTATAATCCTCCAAGTTGGACGTCTGCTGGTGCCTAAACCCGTCTAGAAAATTCGTGGTCTTCTTCAGTCCCCCTACCATAATTCCGTGATATTACTGTACAGTACAGCTCAACCACATCCCTCATTGTTCCTTCCATTCCTTTCCCTTTCAGCCAATCACTCCCCCTGCATACTCTGTCTTAATACTGCAAAGTCTCTGTGTGTACCTGAGGGACATAAATTTGTATATTTCAGGTTCATTTCTACCGGTTCTCTGTGTCGTGGTCGCGAATTCTACCATTTGGACATGACAACGTAGTGAATCAAGCCGGCATTGCTTATTATAATAATCTGATAAACGAACTGATAGCCAGTGGAATACAGCCTATGGTAAGCGTTAGCCTAGTATTCTGGTATTTTCGAATCGAGGTACCAAAACTGCACCATTCACTAACCACCTTAATTCCGCTGCATAAAGTTTTTTTTTTTTAATAATGTATTTTGTTACGTCATTCCATATATCGCTGTCCAACATCTGACTACAATTGAAGCTAACTATTTAGTGTCCATGTCCTGGGATTTGCGAGTAGTCAAAGATATGAACGGCAGAAAGGTGATATAAAAATGTTGTTTCTTCGTGAAATAAGCTATGAAAATTTAAGTGATGGGAATGTTTTAATTGCAGAGGAAAGGCTGCCTGATACCACTGAATAGCAGACTGGCTGGTCCTAAGATTTGGTAGAGACAAGTAATGGAATATTTTTCTGCTTCTATCTTTTTGCAGTCTAATCACTGTAACAATAGAACTGTTTATAGTAAAGCACTCCAATCGGTAATACAGTCAATATATAAGCAGTTAAAATGAAAGTGTGCCAAGCTATACTGAACACGACGGCAAAGGTCTGCTGCAGAACCTAACGCATCGGACGTTTTTGCTTCATTATGTTCCCTATGTATGAAAAGTTTCTGCTTTATAATAAGATTGGGAATACGAACGGCGCTTTTGAAATACGCCTTTTTTGGTCTCGCACCATTTACTATCAATATTCGATACATTCTCCATCTGAGAGCGACTTTAATTTTTATCGTAGGATATACCTCCTCCATATTTTTAGCTTTGGTTCTTTTTTACGTGTTTTGCAAATGGGCGAGAGAGTCTTACCGATGAACTTAAGTCTTCAAGTGATGTGTCTGTTATTTTTTGTCCAGTATTACCCGAACATGAGATATGTCGACAGAATTTTAAAAAATATAATTTCAAAATATGGCATTCCTTAGGACTACTTATGCTTCCGCTCTAAGTACAGGAAAAATAACACGAAGCTGATGATTGCTTTTTACAGCTCATATGTGAACGAGCCTGAAAATGATGCCATATTTTCTTATAAATTTTTCTTCTTCTTTGCTAACAAATTTTCGTATTTCAACCAATGTAGGCTATAGTATGAATTGAAAAAGACAAATAGTTAGGTTCCTGGTTCCGTTTCAAAAGGGAAAGACTCTAATAATCAGTGTGTGTGTGTGTGTGTGTGTGTGTGGTGTGTGTGTGTGTGTGTGTGTGTGTGTGTGTGTGTGTGTAACTGATGGAGTTAGTAACTTCAGTGACCACGATTTTATTTAGGTAAAGGAAACAAATTAGATAGCAGAGGTAAAGGTGAAGAACGCTTTCACTTCATCCCATTTTTATAATTTTGTACTGTATTTCTCTCTGCTCTGTGCCAGGCAACGCAAAGCCTTTGTCAACAGAAGGTATTTCAAATTGCTGTCATTCATAAAACCTTTGACAACAAAAAATATATTATATAAAAGTGGCCTAGTAAACATCATAAGTGATATATGGTGCGACGTTGATCCTTGTGAAGTCTTTATGCGACCTCTACACAGCAGGTTATTAATAGTGCACACCAACCACTTTTCAGATAACGATGTACCACTGGGATCTGCCACAGCCTCTACAAGATCTTGGTGGGTGGACCAATCCTGTAATAGCAAACTACTTCGAGGATTATGCTCGTGTGCTGTACACCAACTTCGGAGACAGGGTGAATTTTGTTGTTATTTGGAGTTTGGGGCTCCCACTGCGGTGTAAATCAGGTCTTCGCTCTTCTGGGAAGTTACGTAGCTTTAATCTGTAGTTAGCTAATAACATTTTGGAACAGCCTTTCTGTCCAATCCTCCAATTGTATAGCCGACCTCCCTTACCTTTCAATAAGGGGCCAATAGGCTGTTCCTAAATGCCGGTAACTAAGTACCGGTCAACGCTGAGTAACATCCCAGAAACTAACAATTCGTGTATATGATTATAAATTTCTTAAGTTGTTCAACATTTTGGTCACGACAGAAAATTAATAACCACTTTCCACTGAACTGTGTCTCCGTTGTGGTGTTTGACGCTGAATAGCTATTGCATCGTGGCATAACTACAGTTCTGTTCACATTTTGTCTTCTTGTGCTGAAATATTACAATATACTTGCTGAGGTTAAAACTCTGAATTTAGATACAGGTATGTAAAATTCATTGAATATATCCTGGCATAAATCTTAAATTTCGTGACAAAATTTCAAAGTTCCTTCTGCTGCCTGTGACTTCTGTAGAAAACAATCCCGTGGAAGTACGAGTATTCCATATATTAACTTATTACAGACGAAAGTTAACCTTCATTATTAAATATTCTGTTCGCGCCGTTGAGCAAACACACCCTCTCCGTTACAAAATCCCAGCCATTTATTGTTCCGCAACAGAAATATTTTTTTCTACTTATAATAGCATAGAACACATGAGAGCACTCTTTAGACCTCTTGAGAGAAAAAGACAAAACATAAGCTTTTTTTTTACAGCAAATAACCTAATGTTTCTCTTCTTCATGTGTAGGTAAAATGGTGGAACACTTTCAACGAACCAAAAATAAGTGCTCTGGGATATAGCTTACCTTATGGAGTTGCACCTAACATTCTCACCCCTGGACACGGGCAGTATCTGGCCGTTCATACAATCCTCCTATCACACGCCAGGGCGTACAGACTGTACGAGCGGGAATTTAAGGATAAACAGGGAGGTGAGTGCTGCGCATTCTAGTAACGTTGGTAGGGAGATGAGTGCTGCGCATGCGTGTAACGATCAAGGTAAGTACTGCGCATGTGTGTGACGTTGAAACGGTGCGTTATTTTTTATTTATATGTAGATTAACTAAATGGGTTGTGCGTAACGTAAGCTGTATGACATCAAATGTTAGGAGTATGACTGAAATTTGATGTTGATAGTAAAAAACTAAGACTGCGTTCAGTTCACGTAGTTTGTTTGCCGTTGTAGTTTTAAACCCTGGAAGTCTAGGACCCGAAACCACACTGAAAAATTCCACCGCGATGCTGCTCGTATTCCATGCCAATTCGAAATTTTGTAATTACCAATAATTACAATGCACATAAGAATACTTGTATCCCTTTCTTCGCTTTTATTGGCATATCTTGTTTGGAGGCAAATGACATGTGGGGTAGTGAATAATTTGTCGAACAAAAAACCTTTTAATATCTAACCGAACTGGCAGCATTCAGTCCAGAGTTTGGAAGGAGGAGAATAAAAGCAATTGAATTTGATTTGGAAGGAATGTTCTTTGCCCCAACTTAATTAATATCTTACATTTGTCTGCAGTGTATGAGTGCAGTAACACTGCATTTTTATTCCTCTTTCAGGCAAAGTGACTATTGTGCCTGTGTGCAACTGGTTTGTACAGAAGACCAACTCCAAAGAAGAAGAGGAAGCAGCTGCAAGAGCGCGGCAAATGATCGTGAGTTTATTTGTGTGTAGAATTTGGTCAATCACATGAAGGGAACGTGCATTGAGATCTTTGAGAACAGGATCATTAGGGGTCTATATATATATATATATATATATATATATATATATATATATAGCAAGAAGGAAATAAAGGGAGGGTGGAGAATAATTGCTTAATGAGGAGGTACATGATTTATACTATAACCCTTTGAAAGAATTAATGTTGTGTTTAGTAGGATCATAATTATTTTTTGGAGTGTGGGAATAGAGAATAGATACGTTAGGAGGGAAGTCAGCAGCATTGGTAGTGAACAGAGAACGTCCGTATGGCAGTAGGGAGGAAGATGGTTATAAGTGTGGAGATGTGAGATGAAGTGATATTTTAAGTAGAATAGACAGATAACTGGAGAGTGAGAGAAGTAGAAATTAGCATAGGATAGAAGATGCTGGATATAAGTACAAAGAGTGTTTTAGTTTGTTACACATTTGTCAGTGTACAATTTAATGGTGTTTAAGGTTGGTGGGGCAGTTTAATTCGAGGGTTTGAAAAACTTTCGAAATGTAAATCAAAAAGGGGTGGTTAAGGTGTTAGTTACGGTAACACAATAAAATTATCCGGTAGACAAATCTCATAGGAGTTTACGTCTGCTAATTCAACGACACTGAAGCAAAAATAGTCCCTGTAAGTTAGTTTTCGTGAGAAACGACTGAGTGAGTAAGGATTGGCGGACGGCTGAAATACTGCTCATTAAATGTGATTAAGTTGCATCTAGACGATTGGTTATAATGCACAATAATTAATATTGAATAATATTACAGAATATGTCGTTTTAAAATTTAAAATTTGCAAAATATCTTGTCTGTCATATGCAGACTGGTGGTTTTGTGCAACCGCAAAATATTAAGTAATCTGTGGGCAGTGTTGCAAAATATCCATCCTGTTTCAATCTGCCTTCCGAGCAGTAAACATGCCCCATAAGAACATATAATGTCTCCGAATTTATATTCTTTGGCCAAATATCGTAGCGTAATGGGCAGGCCTTAAATTTGAAAGACCGCTTCTCGACTCTTAGTTTTTGCTGTAGCGACTGTAGGTTGAAAATTTTTATTTACGCGTCATGTAATGGATCTTCCAACCGGAAAAATGTTTTGTATTATTTTGGCTTCCTCAACATGACAACTCTTTTGAGTTGTTGGTGTGGTTTATGGTTTTTCTATATGCCTTTCTTTGGTGCAGTGGCGATTCGTACATTCCTAAACACAGGGCCAAAGTAATAAAAACACAGGCAGCATCAGTGTCACTCAACCTGTTTATCGTCCTTAGACAGGAGTGAAATGAAATATTGCGAAATGATATAGAGTAGTACAGGGAGAAATATATTGCATATTATTACTTCGAGACGAAAATATCTAGGAAATATATTCAACGTCAAAGGATCGATTTAGATTGATAAAATCAATGATCGGAAATGAAATGGTCACGTGGACAGTTGATATGGCCTCTTTTTGTAATATTAAGTGTGAAAGTCTCAGATAATTTTGATTATTAAATGGCAGCCAATGTTGAAATGGATACGTAGCAGTCAGTGTGTGACTTAGAAACTATCAACCCTGTATTTAGAAATTAATTAGAAAGTAATTTAATCTCCTAATTGTCGTCTTGCTACAACATATCCAGGTTTAGCTTGTGATCAAACGTTTAGGGACAAGTTCGGAATATTCCTTTACATTAAACCTACCCTTCTATATACGTTTCATATTTGGGGTGAATATTTCTGGTCTGACAAGACCCCAGAGTCCGAAGGAAAGCTTTCTGACTCACAAGCAGCGAACATTTAACAATAAAGTTCGTGATTTCTGTTGATGATAACCAACGAACCGATTACAGAGTCACACGACACAAAAATTGAATTCAAAATATTGTTCAGTAAATTTGGTTCAGGGAAAGAAAGAACAAGACACGTAATAAAGTATGGAGGGGAGAAGAAGGTAGGTACAGTGATAAGAAGAATCTATAAGACACATCTTCCGTAAAAGAAGATTTTGTTTCAAAGGCATTTTACAAACAGCAGAGTACACACCATCCCCCCAAAAATAAACACATTCTTAGATAGCGACTTTATTTCAGTTAGGATGGTTATTACATCCCATCTACAGTGCAACTGGTGATTATCCGCCTGTAATGAAGGAGTGGATGGCTAAGAAAAGCAAAGAGGAAGGTTACAGCAGGTCGCGACTGCCAAGTTTCACCAAGGAGGAGATTGAAATGGTGAAAGGTGAGTTTCAATTGAAAGAAACTTCGGATATAGCAAGCAGAGAGGAAATTTATTAACGAAATGTAAATCTTTATTTAAATATTGGATGGCGTAAAAATTCTAAGCCGTGAGCCTAAATTGGGAAGAATAATTTTGAGAAGGTTATCAATGGTGGAAAATACTGACAAATCAAAAACGCAGACTTAACGTAAACATAAAAACGCATTCCCTCGTCTACAAAATTGATTCTATGCGAATTATGCCTATTCGTGTTATCCTAGAAACAGCACTAAAGTAGAGCGTGACATCAATGACGCATACCCGCGTTGAAAGAGAAGTGTATCTTCCAATAAATATTCTTTAATTTTGCCCAGACTTTTTGAAAATCGAAATGGATGCACAAGTTCACCTAAATCTTCCTTTGCCAAAATTTATTTGAAAATCCGTGATTGTATCTCGGATGCTATATTCTCAAGTTTATGAGGATAGACAGAGGGACAGACGTAGAGAGTGCCTGTAAAAATGCTTCGCCAGAAACCAAATCGTCTGGAATTGATGTACATGGGTATAAACATTAGAGAAATTTAAACAGCTTGCCCAATTCGGTCGGCATAGTGACTAGACAAGATACAAGAATGTGGGTGATTTCTTATATGACAAATATACTCGTAATTTTCTTCCCCACTCAGCGTTTTTTTCGGTGTGAGGTGCACATACCCTTCTGTCCCAAGGGTAACAGAGAACATTCCGCGTGGGTAAAGTAGACTGAATGTGAAAGAAACTGTTTAGGGTTCATGAAGTGATTCATTTAAGAATATGTGGAGTTAAATCTCCACGCATGCATATTCCTTCATATTAATTTATTTGTGTTTTGTTATATAAACATGTCCGGGAAATGTATTAGTAACCTTGCGCCATTTGCATCAAAATTTGACATTTGCAAGGCCAAGACATTGTACTTCACATTAGTCAGAATAGCGACAAAGCTACTCTGTAGGTGACCAAGAAACTGAGTCGATTAATGGGTGGCACAGTTGGTTGAGGCACTGCGCTACAATCCGGAAAATCGCACGTTTGTTTCCCGATTTTTTTGTTGAGATTTTTCATTTACTTAATGTTTCCGGACACACTATGGTTCTGATCGCCTTAAACTCTAACGAAGACGATTACTGGAATATATCCAGGGGATAAAGGGGGTGGGTGTATAGGGATGATAAATTTACTACATTTATTTGCTGATTTTCTAGAAGCTCTCGTAGCCCTATATTCCTTGAAAACTAGGGACCTATCGAAGCCTGCAAAGTGACAGGTTTACCTTGTCGGCGGGTACAGATCTCTTGTCTTTCACACAGCATCCACTCAGTTTTTGTTAACCAGACAATCTCCTATTGGTCTGTGCATCGAGAGTAGGGCGGCCAGCGCGATGTTAGCGGCGAGTGTCGGCTGCGTGCAGCTTTCCACATGCAGTGTCCACACGTAGTCATGATCCACGTGTGGTGCTTATGAAAGCACAGTGATGATTTGCTGTACTTTCACTTATATGTACTTCCATATAATAAACTGTACTGTATCAAGCTTCTTCCTGTCCTCACAAATTAGGCACAACATATCTGATGTCCTTGAAAACCGAAATCTTATAAATTTTAATTCTCAGGGACTTGGGACTTCCTGGGAATAAACCACTACACCACATTCTTCACTCATCAGAGTCAAAGCGAAAAAACGTTTTTTATGGATACCGGAGTTGTTCACAATCCAAATGAAAGTTATGCTGATTCTTCTTCGGAATGGCTACAGGTAAGCAGGCAATGAATTGTTAAGAGAATACTCAATATAAGCCTTTATGTGTGTGTGTGTGTGTGTGTGTGTGTGTATTAGGTTTTGGCACTTGTTGAAATTCACTTTCATAGAAATTACTGGTTTCATTTTAGGTTCTGTTTACATTAGCAGTGATGTTTTACATTACGTTGAATGAAATTTCCGTGAAATATACGTACATCTTACGTGTTGGACAAACTGGGAGGATGCAATATCCATGTTTGCAAAAAGAAACACCCCGTATTATGCTATATTATTTTATTGTGTCTTGTCTAATTGCACTAACTTTACACGCATGTATTTGATTTTATTTGTGGTATTAAGCATTAAAAATGGTGTCATCATCATCATATATGTTTCATGGAGTTGGGCTACTTGTTGACCCGTTCCGGCCTCACGTATCGAGAAGTCTCTTTAAAGGTCTTCCATGATACGTAATACTATAGCCTATCCTACCCAACAGTCATCCTCACCTTCTCGTGGTATACCCTGTTCTCACAAACGAGGAAATGACGACCGAGTCACAGCAGTATAACTGTTTAACCAGGAATGAAGGAAATGCCAACCCTAAACACGCCAGTCCAAAGGTTAAAGGTAGCAATCCTACCACTGGACTTACCCAGTTCAGAGCCCATAACTCTTTCAGGGGAAATTTTAACTGCTGGCAAGTCTCACGGAAAGAAACCGGACAGATTTTCTTTAAAAATTCTGTAAAAAATTAAATAATTCAAGGAAGGCCTTCGTTGAAATTGGACACAGAATTAAGCAGTTTTGTAGCCCAAAACGTTTCCAGTAACGCCATTATAATTCAATCATTACCATTGTCATCATCATCAACATCACTACTATCAATCTATGTGTGTTTTAGCGACTCAGTGAATCAGTAAAATAGTCACAACCTGGTTTTTATCGTTACCAGTTTCCTTTGCAAACATCGGACGGCTTCGCATCACTGGTTAACCGTGAACTTGCTTTCAGAGAGAAATTATTTGTTTTCTGAGGTTACTGTGTTTCCGTGGAATAGCGCATGAAAATTGTAAGGACCTCTCATATGGCGGTTGCCATAATATGAACTGATCAACCATCCAAGATTCTCCATTCCTCTCAGTTTTTATCGAGAAGCAAGTAGTTTCAGACCTGGTCAAGAAATTTGCTTTATTTCATGGATCACGAAATTGATTATCGTGTTACCTTGTTACCATGTTACTTTATCACCGTGTTACCTTGTTACCTTGTTACCATGTTACCGTGTTATCGTTTCACCTTTTTACCGTGTTATCGTGTTATCTTATCACTTTGTTACCGTGTCACCGTATTATCGTGTTGTTTTTTTAACGTGTTACCTTGTTACCATGTTAACATATTATCGTGTTATCGTTTTACATTGTTACCGTGTTACCGTGTTAGCGTTTTACTAAGAGCCCACAAACTGTTCTTATCCTAAGTCGAACTAATCTACTCGGCAATATTCATTGTACTATTATAAGATTCATTGAATTGTTGTTCTTCCATTCTCGCCTCTTTCATCCAAGTGATATCTTCAGTTTTACCTGCAAAGTTCTGAATGCATCTCTTAACTCCATCATAGCTTATCACATGTCCGCCCAATTACCGACCGTGTTTTTTCATCCTGATGATAGCTGATGGACAGACAGAATTCTTGAATTGATATAGTAACTCAGCTGTAATTAGAAAACACCTTAAATTCCCGGAATATGCAAGCGACATCTTCTCAAATTGCCAGACGGTTAGGGTGTACAGCTAGCCTCCTTTGAGTACGCCTTTACGTTGAGGTGTTTAAAACTGTGCAAGTAAGAATATGAATAACACTTTACTTTAGCAATATTTGACGTTGATTACAATTCATGAAGCTCCTCGTCGTGTAATTTACTCCGTCTCCCGTCATTTCATCCACCGTATTTCAAATACAGTGATACCTCGGCTAACGAGTGAAACTGTTAAGGAAATTTTCGGCTAAAGAAGATTTTTTTCGCTGTTTTTCGGATTCGACTAACGAATGTTTTAGTGGATGCGCACGCTAACATAAAGCAGCAAACTATGAACGGTCGAGCCACTCCAGGAGCTTAAGAGAAGTTCAATCAACTTTGGACAGATTTTTGACTTCTCCTTTCGCAAAGAGACAGAGGCCAGTTACTGAAGAAGAAGAGACTTACCTTGAATAAACTTGGAAATTTTGAAGAAGAATAGTAAAAACGTTGTGTACATATTTTCAGTTTAATAGTATAAAGTGTACTGTATAATATATTTTTAGTATAATAGTGTAAAGATCGTCAGTTTTT
>Ga0123355_10013020_pt1 | contig 12919 bp, 13 predicted proteins | sample TergutEmb28metaG_3_FD_89872 | JGI IMG/M metagenome (GOLD analysis project Ga0123355, IMG submission 89872) | Embiratermes neotenicus P1 segment gut microbial communities from Petit-Saut dam, French Guiana - Emb289 P1 | ecosystem: Host-associated > Arthropoda: Insects > Digestive system > Gut ... | reverse complement strand
ATTCCTTTATAGGAAATTGTAATCTTTGTGTTGGAGAAGCACCCTATGCTGTGCCTTAGATTTTGATTGGGTTATTGTACTTTCTTTAGTGTTGTATATTTATGTAATACATTGTAGTGTCGTAGAATATATTATTTAGTGAAATACGTCATATTAATGTCCAAAGTGGTGGCGGCGGATACCCTTTTTAGGTAATGGTGTCGGTGGTTAGGACGGCCGCCACACCCCATTACATAATTATGTGAGGAATAAATTTCAGGATCTGCACCGTAACATAAAACCAGAGAAGTTATTAATATATATATATATATATATATAAACATGAATCTGCAAGAACCTTACTTCATCTTCAACATAATTCGTTTACCAATGAATTCATATCCTACTTTTATAAAAATAGCAATAGCTCGAGATCTATCATAAACAGCCACATGTGTGCACTACACAAATATAGTGTTATCATTTTAATATATTTATTAAGAATTGATACAGATGACATATGACATATTTACTTTTATTTTTTGAAATTCTTGGAATTAATTTGGAATAACTATTTTAAAATTGTTTCATACCAACATAGTTATTTTCTAACATGTCTTGGGGGCTTTTGTATTTTTTGTACCATTTTTGTACTGTTTTACTTTGCATTCATTGCATTTAATTTTACATATGTCAATGTAAAAGGGGATACCTCCTGCTTAATGATATTTAGTTTCTATATGTATTCACTTCCTTGTATTATTATGGCTTGATAATGGCCCAAGCTTGGGGCTGAAAATAGTCGCCGCTTAATACAGTGTTGGTTGTGACTGGAGTTTTCAATCTTTGTTACATGAAGATGTTATGTACATTTATGATAACATCTTACTGAATTCAAAATGAGAAATGTCTCCTTCAAGGAGCATCATCCCTGTCATGTTTGTTAGAATCTAAGACTGCTATATCCTTATAGAATTATTACCTTAGAGAATTGTCTCAGACAAAAGTGTACAGAAAATCAAAACATGTATTTCATGTTCAACCAATTTTTCCAAAAAAAAATGCAGTTTATGATATAATGTGGAAAAATATAGTACAGTCAGGCAGGCCACAACTACAAATTTAACATGGCACATGCGCTTTGCATGCTGTATAAATAAGGCACGAATACAGACACATAAACAGAATATTTAATACTTATTGCTTTTCCATGGCAACAATGGTGACACGTGTCTCCACGTTATGTTATACATACATTGCCTATCCTGTTGTACTGAACTTCATGTTGCCTGCATACAAATCACATTCTGCTGAAAATGTTGGGCAGCCTGCCATATATATTTTCTAACAGCAGTGTGTGTTTAGTTTTCCTATGGTAAGGATAGTCAAGTTTTATTAAGGTGATACATGTGAGGTATGACATGCACGTGATAAGGTTTAAGACTTTTTGTTTTACTGTGTTTTTAAAGACCTAAGCTTTCACAATCCGTAAATGCAATCCTTTTTGGGCAGCAGCCACATGAACATGAAATGGATTTCCACTGTATTTAACAATGACAGTGTTTCCATCATCAAAGATTGGTGTGGTAAGTGGGATTGTTGTAGGCAGTATTTGTATATATTGATAGTTTCATGGGGTCAGTGTCACTTCAAGATAAGGAAAGTGGGCTCCAAGGATCCAGGTTTATTTATGTGTCTTAAGAAAAACTACAATGATACTCCTTACCACATGCATTTCTGGTAACAGAAACACTAACTTTTCAGAATATTTGAAATGAATTACATTCGTATGTTATTATGATGTAATTCTGCTAGAAGTATGAATTCGCATGCACCTGGGTGCCAAATTCAGAGTTACCATTATTTAATTGAATATAAAGCAACTGCATATAATTTGACCCCTTTTGACACAGTTTAACTTTGTATGCAATTTTAAGGTGACATCCCAATTTCCAGATAACAGAGTTAGGAAGAAATCCTTATCTTATATCAAGGTAAATATGTTACACAGCAACATTTCTTACGCGTATTTAATACATTGCCGACCAGATGGTCTTTTAATTAAATACCCCCAGTTCCCGGATGTTTTGAACGATTTGAATGTTCAACCCCATAACATGTTCTTACGTTTTGACAATGTAAATTATGCTACTGAGCCCCAGACTGCAGAAACTGCATGTAGATAGTCTAGTAGTTGGTCACTGAATGGTATTTCTCAAAACAAGACCCTTTGTAAAGGGGAACAACGCAGAATTTACAAATGTATCTAGTTTCACTTCACTTATTATATGCAGCACACACTTTACACTGTCTTGTAGGATACTTCTTTTTTCCCTCCCCACCACCAAAAATTATTTCCAGGTTGTGTATACTGAAATCACCCGACAGTCTGCCTGGCAGGTCCTGTTTAGGTCCCCTTGATGTTGCTTCCTTCTCTGGTATTTGAAGGTCATCAGAACTTGACTCACTTCAATTCTGGACTTCTGATATCCAGGATCTTCCTACCTCATGCAGGAAGTTCTTGTACTTTACTTTTTTGTTTGTATTTAGTGTCCTGTATACAAAAAATGCATTGAAGAGAGCACACTTTAGCAGATACAGTACCACTTTTTTCGACCATTTTACAGTTTTCCTCAGAACTGAGTAATAACTTTGGCACTGGTCTGCCCTGTCTATGCCCTTCATGAATTTATTGTACTGGACAACAGCACAAGGCTTCTTTAGTTCCATGTTTGTTTTCCTGTCTTTTCGCCCTGTTTTTACAACTGTTGCCTCATGTATCGTACTTATCATTTCGCACAAGTCTTTTGTCCTTCCACACTTGCACCATTACGTCACCTTTCTTCCGGAACGCTGACTGCCCTTTTTTCAAGCGCTTGCCTTCCCCTTCTAGGTCATGTGGAATGCCGCTGTTAGCCCTCATAGTGCCGCAGACCCTCATGTTTCTGTCTAGCAATGTTTGAGCTAATCTCACACTGTTATAATAACTGTCTTGATAGATGTGATGATTTAGGCCTAAGTTTCCATCTAAAAGTGATAACACTGTCCCCCCCCAACTTCTTTCCCTCGGCTGAGTACATCTCCATGTTGCAGATATAACCTGATACTGCCTCACACACCACTCCCACCAGCACTCCATATTCTGTTATTTTCCCTGGATTGTATGTCCTAAATTTCAGGCGACCTCACCATGGTATCATGGCTTCATCAAGTGACAGTTCTTGTTTTGGGCTGTATACTGACCTAAATTTCTGTACAAAATATTCATACACAGGCCAAATTTTGAATAGCTGCACTGAATCCTGTGTTTGCTGCCTGTTGTCACTAAAATGCCAGGCCTGCCAAATGCATTCAAAACGGTTCCTACTCATAGTGCAAGGAAAAATGGGTGTGGAAATTGTGGGGTCAGTGGACCAGTAGTCTCTTATTTTTTCCTTTCTGACTTGTCCCATCAAAATTATTAGTTCCAAAATCTTTCTCATTTCTTCAGGTGTGATATTGGACCACTTCAGTGTTTTAGGTGAGACTTTCCATTTTTCTGCATTCTGACTATAATAAAGGTTAGACTGTTCAGTAAGCAACAGTATAAGATTGTCACCAATGATTGAACTCACAACTTCAGCAACAGACTCAGGGTTATCAATTACTATATTTAGAACTGTGGTTCCAAGGAAGGGTTCATTGCTTGGCTTTTTATCAGTTTTACACCACACATCACTTGTTTTATCGTCAGAGTTCTCCGGTTCACTACTTTCTTCCTCTACTGTACTTGTTTCACTGTCACTAGTAACAACTACGACATAAGATCGCAATTGTTTACGTGAACTAGTGGGGACGTCACTGTCACTGTCCAAACTTTCATTGTCACTATAATCAGAGACATCGGAATGCGTATCGGCATATAACTCGCACAAAATATTGTCCTCTTGCAGAACATTCCTACGCAAAGCCATGATTGCAACTGAAGGGAAAAAAAGAGAGTATCTGAATGAGTGGTCTCCTTGTTGCAGTCTTCTGGTTCTAAAAACAGGGGGTCAGGACCAGTCTCTTTGTTGCAACTTGAGACCCAAGCATCCTGCACCAAGCTGACGATAAACTTGAAGCGATAAGTCAGCCAAACTAGCTGAAAAACGCAGGTGCAGGGTGCCATGTAAGAAAACGAAGAAACTCGTGACCCATCAACAATGCATAGGAGAGCAATCACGAGTTTCCTCATGACCCGATGGAGATGTGTTAAGAAACACTAGAGTTTAATGACTGATCTACTCTTCTTCAGAAACTGATGTAAACAAATGGACCAGAGTGCATGAAAATAAAGATTATGGTTCAATTAAAGTCTTCCTGTGTGATCAATCACATTAGTCAGGAGTAAGAATCTGAGTTTCAATGCATATCTTTTATTCCTTCATCAGGAACACCAGTAGCTACTTGAACATCCACAAAACTTTCTCCGCACTTAGTCACTGCAAACACTTCAGGTTTATAAAAAAGATCAGAACTAAATGCTGAATCTATTTAAGATGGTGAAAAATATATACAATTATCAAAAAAACCCTACTATCTGTCCTAAAAATATAGTGAAGAAACAGAGATTTCAACCATATCAACACACATGCAAAAACAGTGCAAGTCCAATGCAATAAGCTAAATAATCAGGCACATTTTTCATTATTAATAAGCATTTATATTTACCTTGAAAAAGGTAAGGAAGAGATATGAATCACTTCCACCCAGTAAGACAAATGCCAGGAAAGTGCTGAGGCCACCATTGAACACTGCAGAACCAATCAAAACGAGTGTTTTAATGGCTCTCTCTGAAACATGTTTGGCATAAAGTTACTTACTCACATTATTAGCAACATAACATTCAGTAACACAAATATGCCCTGCTATAATTGGTTAGCTTAACCACATGTAACACTGTGATATCATTTAAAATGTGACATTCTATTTTAAATTAGTGTCCTGGAGGAAGAAATAAAACATTAAAATTTCCATCTTTCAGGCTTGAAAAAACAAGACGTAAAGTGGATACATAGAATGATGGATCCAAAACCTAAAAAAGGAGTATAATTTAATCAGTGTGAACATTCTGTTTTATTTATGAAACATAACCAGCTACAAGTTGCTGTTAATACATTACCACCATCAAGCTAATCATGAAAATAAAAATATTATTGATTTAAAACTTCCGCCGTGTTCTGAATATAGTATGTTTTCTTTTGGGTAATTCCCCGGCGTCTCAATTTTATATGCATATAAAATTGAGATGCTGGGGTAATACAGCTGGATGGGGGTTTGAGGCCTCAAACAATTACAAATACAATGTTATACATAAAATAAGTATGCAACCTTGGGAATAAAAATCTTCTGAAGTTATAAAAATTGTATATATAAAGTTACAAAGGTAGTGTGGAAGTATATTAATCATATACTAATAGTCATAAATAATAAAGTGTACTACATAAATATTAAAATGGGAGCAGTGTAAGCACTTTATAGATACTCTGTATGTATTGGTTTCATTGTTTTCCTCAGTAATATTTTGAGACACGGATATTTGCTTGAAGAACATGATGGTCAATTAAGTTGTTCTGTGCCATGTGTCTAAAAGAGGGGAGATAACAACAGCAGCAGCAACAGCAGCATTGACGACGACCATGACGATGAGGCAAATGCAGATTCTTTACACAATTTGATGAGAAAGTAGGACATACCATATCAGCATGACCAATACTGGCAAATTAACAATACACAAAGAGACATGATAGTGTGTGTGTGCTCAACTACACTTTAACAAATGCAAGGAAATAAGGGTAAAATCAGACAATGAACACCGATATAACCATGTACCAAAATCAGTCGTAACAAGTCATGAAGGTAAGTTAACCATATTATGGAATCAACAAATGTGAACCAAAACAACCATCCCTAACAATAAACCGGACATCATAGTCTGTTATAATGAATAAGGAACATGTGTTAATAGATGTTACAATTTCAGGAGACTGAAATGTGATTAAGAACGAATCAGATAAGATCCTTAATAAAATGGAACATGTGTGTTAATAGATGCTCCAATTTCAGAAGACAGAAATGTGATTAAGCAAGCAGCTGAAAAGATTCTAAAATACAAAGACCTTATAACAGAAATTCAGTGCATGTGGAACGTGAAAGCATAAGTGATACCACTAATAACAGACAATTCCTAAGCAACATACAACTATGAAATGAAGAAACTACAATAAAAGAGCCATATTGGGCACTGCACACATTCTTCAAACAGTACAAATGTAAAAGTAAAAAACATACTTCATGTGTGAAATAACATTACATTAAACACAATTTGTACATACAGAACAGCTGCAACACTGTATAGCCTAGAAACATGTTTTGTTTCAGGTATATGATGTAAATAGTAATAATACAGCTTGCAAGGTTTTAGGCCTTGTGACCTGTTCCAGTCCTATTACAAGACTCGAAGACTCTTGAGGGGTTATCCTTGGCTTTGTTTCTCACATGGTTGATATTTCGTAATTAAGTGTGACAGTCTGTCTCTGTCCGTATGATGGAATTGTTGTATCCATTTATTTCTGCAATTTTGAATTTTCTTTGCAACTTGGTTAATTTTCAGCTCCAATAAAATAATGACACTGGTTTTGTAATCTTGCCATGTGTATTTTGCAATTCTCCTTGTAAATTCAATTTCTGCTGATGTTATCCTACATTTATCCCGTTCTGTAACTGTGTTGCATCTGTATAATAAAGTAGGTAAAACCAGCATGTTATGTGTTTTCTTTCTAGTGTGTTTTTGTACCTAAGAGGGTTTTTATAAAGTTCTGTTAATAATTCCCCTTGTGTGGGGAAATTTTGTTATTTTAATGGTAACATATCTTTCATTATGGTATGCAATAGAGCAACCTAGCTAAGTGAAAGTGATTATTTTTTATGTAATATTATTATTTATAACAATTTTACTTCCCACTGGATCTCTTCCTTTAAAAGCCATTGTTTTCATCTTGCTTGTTGAAATTTTTGGTTCAAAGTCATAATAATATTTTTAATACTTTAAACTTACAATTACAAGAGACAAATTATGAGTAAAGTCATGGTGGATTGATTGGATTGATGGTTAAATATATTGGAAATTAGTAAATGTATAAGAATCATTTAAGTGATATCTACTTGACAGTCCTGGGGATGTCTCTTCCTTATGGTGTTTGGAGGACTATTACTTGGTGCGGGCCACTGTATGGTGGTTGCAGGGTGCGGTGTACAGTGTCCTGTCACAGGAAAGTGTGGGTGGAATCCTGGAGGTCTTTGTGGACGAAGGTAGCCGGGGATGAATGACATGCCGTTGGGGTTGGGCGCAGGTGGTCCATTTGGTGGCAGAGCTGTTGGATGAATGTGGATGCTTCACCATTCGGAGAAGCTGCTGCCAGGAGCTCCCCAGGGACTCGTAGGGGCTCGCCATAGACGAGCTCTGCCATGGATGACTGCATGTCCTCCTTGTAGGCAGTACGTATGCCAAGGAGGACTAGCGGTAGTGCCTCGGTCCACTGCTCGTCCGCGTGGCACATGATGATAGCCTTCATGGTGTGATGCAGGTGTTCCACGAGACCGTTGGCTGCGGGGTGGTGGGGGGTCATCCTGCAGAGGTGGATTCTGCACATCTTCGCCAAGCTGTGGAAGAGGTTCGACTCGAATTGGCGTCCTTGGTCAGTAGTGATGGTTTGTGGACAGCCAAAACGTGTTATCCAGCCAGAGCGCGGAGCACGTGACACTGTCTCAGCTGTGATATCCGGGATAGGAAAAGCTTCCGGCCAGTGCGTGAAGTGACCTATAGCCATGAGGCAGTAGTGGAATCCTGCCAAGGAAGGGAGAGGTCAAACTAAGTCGATGTGAATGTGTAGGAAGCGGGCGGGAGGGAGGGTGAAGTTGCCAACTGGGGTGACGGTGTGGCGAGAAGCTTTGGAACGTTGGCAAGCTTGGCAAGCTTGGCAAGCTCGGCAGTCTTTTTGAAAGGCTGGCCACACGAAGCGTTGGGAGATGAGCTTAGCCAATGCCCTAATCCCAGGGTGGCTGAGGGAGTGAAGGGAGTAGAAAATCTGGAGACAGAAGGGAGACGGGACATATGGGCGAGGTTTGCCAGAAGAGGTATCACAGTACAGCTCGACTGATGTACCTGGGATGGGAATTTTGACGAGCTGTAGTGCTGTGTTACCTGCCAGAAATGTCCGTAGCTCTTCATTGGCTTCCTGTGCTGCGGCAAGTAGGTCATGTGTCATGGGCGCGGTGATGGCTTCGACCCGGGACAGCGCGTCAGCAACAACGTTTTCCTGGCCGGAGATGTGGCAGATGTCTGTTCTAAATTGTGAGATGAAGTCCAAATGGTTGAATTGGTGAGGCGAACACTTGTCCCTCTTCTGGTGGAAGGCGAAGGTGAGTGGCTTATGGTCCATGAGGACGGTGAAGTTCCAGGCCTTCAGCATGTGGTGGAAGTACTTCACAGCCTCGTAGATGGCTAAGAGTTCCCAATCGCAGGCACTGTACTTTTGCTGCGCTGGGCTCAGCTTCTGTGAAAAGAAGGCGAGGGGCTGCCAGCCGCCTTGTACCCGCTGTTGAAGGACGGCACCCATGGCGGTGGTTGAAGCGTCCATAACTAGTGCGAGTGTAGCAGATGGGTCTGGATGAGCCAGGAGAGCGGCTTGAGACAAACTGGCTTTGCATTCCCTGAAGGCTGCAAGGAGTGAGTCAGTCCAGGTGACAGGGTGCGATCCTTTGACTTTGGGACAGGAGAGGATGTTGTGAAAAGGGGCTTGGGTGGAGGTTGCGTGCGGGAGGAAACGCCGGTAGAAACTGAGGATTCCCAAGAAATGTCGGAGTTGGCCGACGGTCTTGGGAGGGGGGCAGGCTTGGAGGTCTGTGACACATTCTGGGAGGGGTTGGGATCCCAGGGATAAGATTTTGTAGCCGAGGAATAAGATTTCGGGAACACGGAAAACACACTTGGATGGGTTCAGAAGGATGCCAAATTTTTCAAGCTGTGTAAAGACGGTGCAGAGGTGTTGGTCGTGTTCTTGGGGGGAACGGCTAAAAACAAGGATATCGTCTATGTAGGCGAAACAGAAATCTAGGTCTTTAAGGATCTCATCCATGAAGCGTTGGAAGTTTAGGGCGGCGTTTCGGAGGCCAAAGGACATGAAGGGGAATTCAAAAAGGCCGAAAGGAGTGGTTATGGCTGTCTTTTGGATGTCATTGGGATGTACGGGGATCTGGTGGTAAGCCCTCATGAGGTCGATTTTGGAAAAGGCGGTGCAGCCAGCAAGGCGGTGGGAATAGTCCTGTATGTGAGGCACTGGATACCTGTCTGGAATGGTGCGAGCGTTGAGGGCTCAGTAGTCTCTGCAGGGTCTCCAACCGCTGTCCTTTTTTGACACTAGATGGAGGGGGGACGACCATGGGCCCTTGGCATGTCTGGCTGTGCTGTCCCGCAGCATGGCGTCGAATTCAGCCTTGGCCATGGCCAAGCGGTCCAGTGCAAGGCAGCAGGCTACTGGTGGACCGGGCGTCGTGTGTATATGGTGTATGGTGTTGTGCCACACCTCACGATGGATGCCATTGGTTTTGTGAGCTCCGGGAATTCCTCCAGGAGGCTGTCTGTGGGCATGCCTCTTGCGATGACCTTCACACTGGGGATCGATGGTGGTGCTGTGAGGCCTGGCGCGGATAGTGAAGTGACACCATCGAGCAGGTGGTTGTTTCTGCAGTCGATGAGGAGTCCGTAGTACAATAGTAGATCCACACCGATGATTGGGATTTGTACATCTGCTACCACGAAATGCCACATGAAGTCATGGCGCAGCCCAGGTTCAGGTTCTGCGAGCTCCAACCATATGTGGGGATGGTGGTCCCATTGGCCGCGTACAGGTTGTAGTCTGTGCGCTCCCTGCACCCCGGTAGGAGCTTACGTGGGAAGACGCACAGGTCGGACCCAGTGTCTACTAGGTAGCGCCGTTTTGAGACACGGTCTGATATGAAGAGGCGGCCGGAGCTGGTTGTGCAGACGTTAGCCACCGTCAAAGTCCACTGGTGGAGTTTTCTTGCTGGGAGTCTGCCTGCTAGTGGGAGTTCCTCTGCTGACACGAGTCTCTCTGCTGGCGGGGGTCCATCGTCCACTGGTGGGAGCACAGTGGGGTGCATTTCTGGGCTTCGTTCCCGAACTGCCAATGGTACCAGCAAATGCCGTGGGGCTGCAGAGAGTTGTCAGGGGTGCTGCGGCGACGGCCTCTGCACTGCGAATGGTGGCGCACTCTGGACTGTGAGTGGCTGTTTGTCTGTTGTACCTGCAGTGAAGTGATCTGGCGCGAGAGCTCCTCGATGTGTTGCAGTAAGCCGGCTGTGTTGTCAGGAGCCACAGGCGAGATGCTCGCTGTGGTCGGCTGGGTGGTGACCTCACAGATTTTGTCCGCGAGGTGGGAAGCCGACTCTAGAGTGCCACCAATCTGGCCGGCAAGGATCGCTTGCACATGTGGTGGAAGATGGCTGGCCCAGATGGTGTGGAGAAAGTCATCCGGGACGTCCGGTGCCAAGCCCTTGAGGTGTCGGAGGAATGGGAATGGCTTCCGGTCGCCCATTTCCTCGTGTCAAAAGAGCTGTCTTACGCGATGTTCACGTGAGGTGGACAACCGGCGCACCAGCTCTGCCTTAAGCCGGTCATAGGGCTCATCCTCTGGTGGTGTAGTTATGATGTCGTCCACCTCGGCAGCCTGCTGTTGGTTGAGCTGGGAGACGATGTAGTTGAACTTCATTCGTTGGCGTGTGATGGCTGCCAACTCGAACTGCACCTCCACTTGTGCGAACCAGACGGCAGGTTGGTCGGGCCAGAAGGTTGGCAGTCGTTACCACGACTCTGTACACCTCTGGACTGGAGGTTTGTTCAGCTGTGTCCATCATACTGAAAAGTTATCAAAGTATGATGAGTAATCCGAAGGTCACGCTGAGAAATGAGTCTTGTCATTCGTCGGGGTCACCAATTATATGGATGTCTGTGGTTGATGATGAACCGCTGGTCACGCGGTTGATTGGCCGGAGGTCCGCGGTGGAATTGAGGCGGCTGTGACTGGTTCTGATGGGCTGCTGCTGGATGCCCCGGATGAGCGGTGGTGTGCCCGGTCCACGAGGCATCGCGGCCGGGCAGTCGTGCCTCCTGTCTTGCCAAGTTTCTTTTTCCGTGTGTTGTTGACAGTTACTCCTTTCCGATGAACTGCCTCTCGTTGATTAGATGGTCTCCTTTTACACAGGTCGCCTGCTGTCCAGTCTGCTCTGCCACTGGCTGTTTGGCAGAGCTGGTAGGCGTGGCTTGTTGGGTGTAGTTCCACTTCCCAGGGGCCGTTTCCTTTGTTTGGAAGTAGACAGAGAAGGAGGGAGTGAGAGAGTGGTTTCCTGTGGTGGTTAAGATGCTGTTGGCTGGGTTGGTGTGTTGAATGGTGTACGGACAGAGGAAGGAGAGCTGTGAGGTGAAACGGGATTGAATAGGAGATGGAGTGATATGTGGGTGTCCCCACACCTTTGTTTCTTACTATGTTACCTTCCTTCTCTCTTATCATTAACATTTGTGGTTTGAATCCTATTATTGTACTATTCACTTCTTGATAAAATTTCTTTGCATTATTGTTATTATAAGCAATTTTCATTTGCTCCAGCTTTGATTTAAAAATACTCTCTTTTTTTGTCTAAGTATTTTAAGTGCTTCTTTATTTGTACCATTATATTTCTGTTCATTCTATATGATATTTCAGTTAATCATTTTGTTGTAAGCTCTCTTTTTACTTTCTAATACTATGTGACATTCTTTGACAAACCAACTATTTCTTTGTGGTCTTTCTTTTTTTCCTATTATTTTTCCAGCTTCCTCATTTATTCCTCGTTTTGTTACTTTGATCCACATTTCATTTACATCTTCCACCTCTTCTACTTGTTTCTTATTTATTTTACCAATATCCCACTTCTCTATTTCACTTTTCTTAGTCTTCTCAGTTCTCTTAATTTTCAAACTAATTTTGGCCCTTACTAAAACATGGTCTTATTCTATTTCAACACCTCTCATACTTCTCACATCACAAATATTTGTGCAGCGTGTCTTCTATAAGCCAGTATATGAACTATCTGGTTATTTATATTGTTGTCAGTCAGGTGACATTGTGAATGTCCTTAAGTTGATACCATGTTCCTGTTACTGCTAAATCTCTTCCCAGTGCAAAACTTACCATTAGTTTTCTATTATTTGTTTCACTGTGAAGACTGTGCTCTCCACATGCTGGTATAAATAGGACTCTTTACCAACTTTTAATGCTGAAGTCTACTGGTATTGTTTTCACGTTGTACATCTTGCCACTACTTCACTCTAATTCATCTCTTGCAATTGCAAGTTTAACATAATAAAAATACGAGGGTAATTCAAAAAGTTTCCGCACTTTTATATTTTCACGGGAAACGGTGAGGGCGGGAGGAGTAGTAATTGGTCGTGTCTGAGAGTGTCATGTGACTAGTCAGTCGGACAACCCGGCTGACCTTGCAGTTTAGTATGAGAGTTGTCACGCTGTGGTGAAGAAGGCTGCGAAACTTATAAATTGCACCAAAGAGGAACAGCGTTCAGTCATACGCTTTTTGTGGGCAGAATGTGTACCGGGAGCACAAATTCATCTCCATATGTGTGCTCAGTATGGGGATAAAGTTCTCTCTCGTAGAATCGTCTATGAGTGGATCGAAATGTTCGAAAATGGCCGCACGAGTGTGACGGATGCAGAGCGCTCCAGACGTCCAGCTACCGCCACGACCACGAGGAATGAAGAAAGAACCCTGGAAATGATTCATGAAAACAGAAGAATAACAGTTGAAGAGGTTGCAGGAAGGCTGAATGTGAGTGTTGGTTCTGCCT
>Ga0123355_10013019_pt1 | contig 12921 bp, 10 predicted proteins | sample TergutEmb28metaG_3_FD_89872 | JGI IMG/M metagenome (GOLD analysis project Ga0123355, IMG submission 89872) | Embiratermes neotenicus P1 segment gut microbial communities from Petit-Saut dam, French Guiana - Emb289 P1 | ecosystem: Host-associated > Arthropoda: Insects > Digestive system > Gut ... | reverse complement strand
GTCGCCGCAACCAAAGTCCCTGCGGGGACGACCACCTTCGCGACCATTTCCGATTTGAAACGGCCTGCGTTCCGATCGGCGATTTCGCCTGCAATCGGTTCGGCCACTGGGGATTGGTTATGCTCGATTGGCAATTGAAATCGCCTTCTGTTCCCTTACGATCGTTTTGGCTTGGAGCCGTATTTAGCCTTTGCGCTCAAGCGTATTATGAACCCTGTGTGTGCCTGATTGAAATGGTGAGTGCAGAGAGATTCATTTTATCGGTGAATCGCGAGGACCTGCGAATAACACTTCGGAAGAACGATTAGGCAGAGCTAACCTAGAGCGGGATGCGAAAAAGTAAGTACCGGGTTTTCACAAAAATCCCGCTCTAAAATATTAGAAACGATCACGTTTTATGATTTTGGGTCGACTTGACCCGAAATCATCGTGATCTAGGGATCAAGCGCAGGCCCGAAGTCGATAGCGTAGATTTGGGTGGTTTGGGGAAAGGTGGTAGCCTCCTCCTGCGCGATATCATACGCCTCACTGCGAGCGAAAAGCGAATGGCACTTCGCCAAACCGTGCCACATCGAGGTTTCGTAAGTTTTTTAGGACTGCCGTTCTGAGGCTGGATCGTCTCGTCCTTGCAACGATCCCCATGCTCTCTCTGAACGATGGCCGCGCCCTCGCCGTGGCGCAGTCGGCACGTGTATTATGAGCGTGGCGCGATCCATTGATGACACTCGAATAGGAACGGCGGATTGGGACGGCGTTGTCCAACTTGCCGACATGGGCGTCGATGCGGGTCTTGCTTCGATTGAGCGTCTCAAAGCAAAATGGTGACCACGCAAGAACAGATCAGGATGAATTTGGACTGAATAAAACGTGATAGATTCATTCAACAAATTGCAGTGCAGTAAGCAGGTCAACTCACACGATTTTCGCAAACTTGTTTCGGCCCGCAAGGCGGCTGCACACTTTTGCTCAAGCCCATCAACTGCTTTGCTTTTTTATGGCTGACTATTACCAAGAGAGTTATCAAAGTTACTTTTTCAGAACAAGCTTGGCACTTCCGGAACAAGATATCGGTGTGACCGTCACGTCCTCACCATGGCGTTGAACGCGCACGTCGAATTGAGATGAGCCCAGCCGCAAACCTCCGAGCGTGAGATCGTCGAGGAAATCAGGCAGCCGTGGCTGGCTTAAGCGGATTTCGTCCCCTTCATGGTCAAAGGTGAGTCCGAGACAGGCTGCGACGAGCGCGAGCGGCGAAGCCGCCGCCCAGGCCTGCGGGGAACAGGCAACAGGATAGGCTGTCGGCCCGCGCCGTGGGTGCCTCGTGAAACCGCAGAAAAGCTCAGGCAGTCGTCTCATGTCCTGATAGGCCGATGCGTCAAACATGCCGGAAAACACTCTAACTGCATGATCCTTCAGCCCATAGCGGGCAAATCCCATAGCGATCATGGCATTGTCATGGGGCCAAACGGAGCCATTATGATAAGACATGGGATTGTAATGTATTTCTGATTTGCCAATCGTGCGTATACCCCAACCGCTGAAGTTTACAGGGCGGAGCAATTGATCCGCCAGGCGGTGCGCAATACGAGGCTCTGCTATCCCGCAGAACAGCGCATGGCCCGCATTGGATGAACGGACCTTGCAGGGCCGCTTCTCTCCATCAAGAGCCAGAGCATATGTGCTGATGTCGTCACACCAGAACGCCATATGAAAACGTTCACGAAGGTGCTCGCTTTCGGTGGCCAATCGCTGCCCGAGTTCGGGAATACCCAGGGCTTCTGCCATTTCCGCTGCTAGCCGCTTGGCGGAATAGACATAACCCTGGACCTCGCAAAGGGCGATTGGGCCTGTTGCAATCGTCCCGTCTGCATGGAAAATCGAATCCTGACTATCTTTCCAGCCCTGATTAACGAGACCCATCTCCGTTTCGCGATAATATTCGACAAAGCCGTCCCGGTCGCGATCGCCGAAAACATCACACCAGTTCAGGGCCGCGAGAACGTGCGGCCAAATTTCTGCAATCGTTTCCATGTCACCGGTTCGTTTGAGATAAAGTCCGGCCAGCATCACGTAGAGCGGCGTTGCATCGACCGTCCCATAATACAGGCCAAATGGAACCTCCCTGAGATTTGCCATCTCGCCCTGACGCCGTTCGTGCAGAATTTTGCCAGGCTCGGCCTCGGCCAACGGATCGGTGTTGGTTGCTTGCGTCTTCGCCAGATAGAGCAGCACGCCCCGCGCAAGGCTCGGATCACTCCAGAGAAGCATCATTGCCGTTATGATCCCATCTCGTCCAAAAAATGTACTGAACCATGGGATTCCGGCATAGGGATAAAGACAGCCTTGTTCAGTTCTCGTTGCGAGCATATAGACGTCGGCGACGGAGCGCTGCACAATTTCATCAAAGACCGCGTTCGAGCTCTGAACGGTCGCTATGGCGCGTACCGTCCGTCTCAATTCTCGCCTTGTATTTTGATAGGCTTTTACGAAAGAGGCGGCCTTCTCGGGCTGATCCGCCGCATCACAAGTTATGATGATCGTCAAGGCGCCTTTATCGCCGGGACCCAGAGACAGATCAAAAATCGCTTGCGATGTCTGAAGTTGTCCTGGTGCCGGGCTGAATGAAAGAGTCGTCAGACGGGTAATGTGATCAAGACCATCGTAACGCAATTCCAATTGAGCGGGATCAATGATCCGGGCGCTGCTTCGTCCGCGTGTCGACCTCGATGCACCGCGCACTTCGAAGATGTCGTGAAAATCCGCTTCAAAACGCAAGCTCAATCGAAATTCGTGCTTCACAGAATCATAATTGTGAAAGCCGATCCGCTCGTAGCAGGCAGCTTTCCAGAGAAATTTCGTGCGTTGTATCGCGATCACGTCGCGGGGGATCGAAAGTCCCTTAGCCTGGCGGAGGCCGGCATTCGTCAGATCGACGGAGAGCGAGCGATTGTCGTCGTGAATAACCGAGTTGAGCAGGAACGGTTTCTTGCCCTCAATCAGAAACTCAAAACCCGAGAGATATCGCGTGTCGCGGTAGAAAAGGCCTCCTGGAACATGCGGTGTTCCGCCTATGTCGCCGCACCGGTCTGCCACAAGAAAACAATCGCCATATTTGAGCGTGCAAAACCGGCTGCCGGCCAGCGATGTATCGATTTCAGCCACTTGATCCGGCAATGCATCCATCAATATGCCCGCTTTTTCAAACCGCGATGATACACGCCTTTCAGAAAGGGCAGATCCACTTGACCAGCCTTATTCGGCTGCAATCAGCTCCTTGCGTTTAGATGACTGGTTGATCATAGCTTCATAAGCTGCGAGGTAGTCCCACGCCATACGCTTCACGGTGAAACGCGATTCGAAATAATCCCTGACGCCACGCCGTTTGAGCTGATGCAGTCGCTCGACCGCTGCGACGGCTTCGTCCATTGATTCGACGATGATTCCAGCCTTGTCATTAGCAATGACTTCGGGCACCGATCCGTTACGCCAGGCAATGACGGGGGTTCCGGCGGACATGGCTTCTATCATCACGAGACCGAAGGGTTCCATCCAATCGATGGGGAAGAGCAGCCCCAGCGCGTTGCCGAGAAAATCGCATTTCTGACGTTCATCGATTTCCCCGATAAAATCGATCAATGGATGATCGAGCATCGGCTTAATGAGTTCATTGAAATAATCTAAGTCAACTTTGTCGACCTTGGCCGCGATCTTCAAAAGGATCCCAGAGCGTTTAGCGATCTCGATAGCACGGTCCGGTCGTTTTTCAGGCGAGATGCGGCCGAGAAACGCAAGATATTCTCCTCCTGCTGCGTTAAACGGACAGACATGCTCTGGCAGGCCGTGATGAATGGTTGCGAGCCAGTTGATGTCCGGCGGCATTGGCTTACGTTGGTTGTCGGAAATTGAGACCAGCGGCATATGGGGATAGGCCTCGTAAATTGGCCAGTAATCCGGAAGGTCGAGTCGCCCGTGCAAGGTCGTTATGAGCTTGTTCGGCATGGCCTGGAACAGAGGAAATTGCAGCATGTCAACGTGGCAATGAATGATATCGAACTCATCTGCCCGCTTTCTCACCTTGTCGAGCATGACAAGATTGTTCGCGGTGAAGTCCTTGACGCCTGCGAGACGCAAGGCCTGTGAGACGCAAGGAACGAGTCGGGCTTCAGTCAAAGAGTCGCCGCTCGCAAACAGGGTGACTTCATGACCAAGCCGAACGAGTTCTTCAGTCAACCATGAAACTACACGTTCCGTGCCGCCATAGAGTCTGGGTGGCACCGCCTCGGCGAGAGGGGAAATTTGAGCAATGCGCATCGATTTCGACTCCGTCGCTGCTTACAACTTTCGTTCGTGGGCACGTCGCAATTGACCTTTTTCCATGCAGTGGACCCGCGGCTCGGCTGGTTTTGTCACTTTAGGAAGGCGAAGGTGTCACTGACTCTGCTTCTCGCATAGGACCTCACAGCGCGCCTTAGAGAGGACCTCGCATAAGCGCTTTGTTTTGTAGGCTTTTCGGCAATGAGAGTGTCAAAGGGAACTTCATTGGCCAGCCGCCCATTCTCCAGTTTTATGATCCGGTTAAACCCATACAAGGTCGTCACGCGGTGCGCTATGGCGATCACCGTTCGTCCCTGCATCAAATTGGCTAGTGCGGCGCGCACATCGGCTTCCGATTTGGAATCAAGCGCCGAAGTCGCCTCATCCAACAACAAGATTGGCGCATTTTTAAGAAGCGCACGCGCAATGGCAATCCTTTGCCTCTGCCCGCCTGACAGTTTGATGCCGCGATCCCCCACGATCGTCTCCATTCCATCCGGCAAGGCCGCTATGAATCCGGTGCAAAGGGCTGCCGCAGCAGCTTCCTCGATTTCCAGATCAGTTGCTTCCGGCCGCCCGTAGCGGATGTTCTCACGCAGAGTCCTGTGGAAGAGAAAAACATCCTGTGGTACAACGGTAATGATCTGCCGCAGGCTCTCCTGCGTGACGAGCGTAATATCCTGCCCATCAATTGTGATGCATCCTTCATGAACATCGTAGAAGCGTTGCAATAGGGCGAACAGGGTTGATTTGCCTGCCCCTGATTCTCCAATGACGCCAACCCATTCGCCTGCTTCGACATTCATATTGAAATTGCAAAAAACGTTCTGCCCCTTGGGATAAGCGAAGGAAATGTTTTCAAACGAAATGCTCGCGCATTTTGGCTTCAGGGCAAGGGCATTCGCTTGATCCCGCAGCTTGTAGGGTAGCAGAAGTGTGGAGAGGGATTCCGAAAGGCGCGCCGTATGTTGCGTGATATCCACGAGTGCGACTGCAAGATCGCGGGTCGCATGCAGCATCGAAAGGCCGAGCGTGCAGACGAGTATCACCTGGCCAGCGCTTGCACGTCCGGTCTGCCAGAGGTCCACGGCCCAGACCAGTAGTCCAAGCGTGACCGCTATTGTGACCAAAGCATGCGTCAAGCGGAGTTTTTCCAGATAGAGGAGACTACAGCGCCGAGACCTCATCTCGCGTTCCAGCATGGAGCTAAACCGCACAGTTTCGTGTGGCAGTCCACCAAAGGATTTGACCAGAGATATATTGTTTATGATATCGACTACCTCGCCATCGACGCGTGCGGTTTTTTCCGCGAAATCGTGATGTAATGGCCTACCGGCCAAGGCAATCCAGAACATGAGGACGATCACGACGAAGAAGATCACGCCGAGACCACAAGCCATCACTGGGCTGACACTGCCGATTAAGAGAATGGCTCCTAAAGCTGCGACGCAAGGCGGAAATACGTTCCATACAAACATATTTTCAACAGTGAAGAAGGCATTCGCCGCCGCCGTCACCCGGCTTGCGACCGTGCCAGGATGGCGGTCTGAAAAAAATGACGGTGCCTGACCCATCAGATGGCGGAAGAGATCTTGCCTGATGTCACCTGTGACAGCGACAAACGTATAGCTCGCGATAAAACAGGCCACACGCCAGAGCAAATTATCGCCAGCTATCAATCCCGCGAGAAGGGCGAGCGCGGACCAGACGTTCTCCGGTTGTTCGCTGATCATGGCGTCAACAAGGGCCTTGACACCATACTGTGTGCCTATCGAAAAACCCACCGCGCAAATGACAGCAAGAAATATGACGCAATGGGTCAGAGGCCTTTTGGCTACATAACGAGAACAGAAAGACCAGGGGCGTGTGGAATAATAACAAAGTTCATCCATCTTGGCCTGCTCCGTGATGACGGACAAGGTTGCGCAGGTTTAAAGTGCGGACGTACAATGCCTTCACGCACGTGAAAACTGGCTGAATGATGTCGCCCTAAGGCCGGCCTGATGAAAAAGACAAACGCGTCAATGTGTGGTACTGCACAATGTGTGGTACTGCACAAAGCCTGGTATGGGCAGCGCTTGTGTATAAATCTCCAATTTTGGAAACGGTTGCGTTTCGGACTACAATTCGAGCATTCAGCGCTGGCTCGCATGGCCGCTGGTGTGGACGAGAGGGGCTCCCCACAGGTTAAATTCGGATGATCCGTGACCTTAGCTGTGAGGAGTAGGTGCAGCTTCGATTCTACGGTTAAAGCCCTAAAGCAGATCGCTTCGCGCGTTGCGCCATAAAAGAATTTGTTTGGAATGCAGCAATCAAGACTTGATGCCAGATGGTCGGGCTCTAACTGTGTCAGCATAGCATCATTCATTCCGTATTCATCCCGTCTTTGTATCGGTACGAGGAAGAAAACGCCACGCCAACCAAGCTCGATATTTTGGTGAAGATGCATAGCTTTCGATACCGCATCATTTGCGCTTAAAAGCCAAACCTTTCACAGCATGTGGACAAAGCCATGCCTTATTCATCGTCAAAATGAAACTGACTTCAGTCAGTGAACTCTTCAGTCAGTGAACTAAAGTCCGGACCGTTGGCGTAATGCTCGAAGAGATAGCAACTCTCATACCAAGCTAGCGAAACCAATGTGCCAAGGGACGCCGGCTAATGGTGATGGAACAGTTTACCGTTTTGCGGATTTGTAACGGCGACGCGTTGCGTAAGTGATCACATTTACACATCGCGTACACATCGCGTGGGATTTGCAACTCTTGCGCCAATTTACCCGAGCTAAGGTATCGGACCCATAAGTGGGGACCGGTTTTGGGAACAGTCCAATGCTCAAGCGAAATTTAGAGCGGCTGGCCGATGCAATTTGAATGCATACCGCTCTAGATCACCTGCCCATGTCGACCAGAACCATGAAACGTGATCGATTCCAAAGGTTAGAGCGGAATTGACCGAAAAATCGGTAACACGCCGCTCTGGCGAGACCGGCCGATAGCACCAGGCACATGTGTCTAAGTGCTAATCCTGGAAAGGAGATCAATATGCCCGAACTTTCTCGTCTAAGAGCACCGTCATTCCTGAGCGTGGCTTTGGTTGCAGCGGTTTTAGTTGTGCCACAGTCGACGTTAAAGGCCCAATCCCAGCCACGTCAGCCAGCTCAAGCAAGTCCCTCTCAGAACATTCCAGATCAGAAGCTTGATAAAGCGGCAGCAGCCCTGCGGCAAATCACCAGCATCAAGCAAAGCTATCAACAGCAGTTGAATGAAGCGGCGACACCTACCGCCAAGTCAAACCTTGCCAAGGAGGCTGACGATCAGATTACAAAAGCCATCACCGGAGAGGGGCTTACTCGACCGGAGTATGAGGCAATTATCGAGGTAGCACAAAAGGATCCCGACGTACGACAAAAGCTCTTGCAGCGCATCAATTCGGTCAATTAGCTACCACTCTCACGACTAACCGGAAGGTGTTGAAGCGTTTCAACGCAGGCTGCGGCGGATTCAGCCGCCGCAGCGAATTGTCGCTGACCAGTTCTCGCTATTCGCCAAGTTCCAACACCTTCACCTTCCCGCTCGGTGTAACCGTGGCTCGCGGGTCCGTTCGCCCTGACAACACCGGATATGCCTTTTCCGCCATCAATTGACCGGGATAGGATCGGTCGATGAAAGGAATGAAGAATGACGCATCTCCGTCTCAATGGAACCGACACGAAGAGGCGAGGTAATAGTCTTCGCGATTTGCGTGACCCATGCCTTTACCGACAAGAGTACGTAGAGGCATTCGTCGATAAATGGGACGAACTGGTTGATTGGGATGCCCGCACATCGAGCGAAGGCGGTTTCTTCATCCAGGCCCTTAAAGATCAAAGCAAGCAACGAATTCTGGATGTCTCGACCGGCACCGGATTCCATTCGGTGCAACTATTGCAAGCCGGATTTGATGTCACGAGTGTCGACGGCAGCGCGACGATGCTCATCAAGGCCTTTGAGAATGCGAAACGCCGCAACTTGATTTTAAATACAGTCCAGGCGGATTGGCGCTGGCTCAATAAGGCAATACAGGGCAAATATGATGCGATCATTTGCTTGGGCAATTCCTTTACTCATTTGTTCGATGAGATGGACCGCAGACGCGTGCTGGCGGAATTCTACGCGGCCCTCCGCTATGACGGCATCCTCATTCTTGATCAGCGCAATTACGACGCTATCCTCGACGTTGGGTTTAACGGCAGCCATAAATATTACTACTGCGGCCATCAAGTTACCGCCGAGCCAGAGCACATTGATCCCGCCCTTACGCGGTTCCGCTACGCCTTTCCAGACGGGTCGGTCTTCCACTTGAATATGTTTCCTCTTCGGAAGGACTACGTCCGCAGACTGATGACCGAAGCAGGTTTTATGCACATTCAAACTTACGGTGACTTCCAAGATCGCTACGATCCGCATAGCCCTTATTTCTTCATTCACGTCGCAGCGAAAGCGCCGCCCGGCGGCGGAGCGGAGTTTTACGTATGAATAAGGCGCAAATCATTTCCCAGGTTGTGGCGGCTTACTACGACAGCCGAGAAGCTGATGAGTTCTATCTCCGTATCTGGGGAGGAGAGGATATCCATATCGGACTGTACGATTCACTCACCGACACAATCGCGGAAGCCAGCCGTCGGACAGTCGTAGCGATGGCAGGTCAGATCAAAACCGCGCTTGCCGCGAAACATCGCATAATCGATATCGGCGCGGGCTTCGGCGGCCCCGCTCGCTACCTCGCACAGCGCTTCGGCAGCCGAGTGGTCTGTCTCAATATCAGCGATGTGGAAAACGCGCGGAACCGCAAGATTAACGATGAGCAGGGGATCGAAAATCTGATCAGTGTTTGCCAAGGCTCTTTCGAGAACATCCCTGCGGACGATGGCAGCATCGATCTCGTATGGTCACAGGATGCAATCCTTCACAGTGGTGACCGTGAACGGGTAATTGCGGAGATCGCGCGCGTTCTCAAACCTGGTGGTGAGCTGATCTTTACCGATCCGATGCAAGCAGATGACTGCCCGCCGTCGGTGCTGCAGCCCGTATATGATCGTATCCACCTCGATTCTTTGGCCTCCGTCCGTTTCTATCGTGCCACGGCATCGCGCTATGGACTCAATGAAGTCGCCATCAAACTTATGCCATATCAGCTTCGGAACCACTATGCGGCTGTAGGCACAGAGTTGAGGATGCAATATTCCAAGATGATCGAACTCGCGTCGCGTGAATATGTGGACAACATGCTGGTCGGTCTGCGGCATTGGGTTGATGCAGCCGATAAGGGTTATCTGAATTGGGGAATCCTGCATTTCCAGAAGCAATGAAAATCCGACTCTTATAGTGCCTTCCGGTTGTGGCCAATGCCTATCAGATTGCCACGCTCAATCCCAGGCCTTCAGTAGGGCATCAGCAGTGAGGCGTAGCAAATGACTGACCTGGAGGACGTCCCGCTCAACACATTCCATACACGTCTGACACTATACTCCGGTGGCGGCCCGTTTCTGGACGGCTATGTCCTAAGTATCATCGGCGTCGCCTTAATCCAGGCGACGGACGAACTGCAATTGTCCTCCTCCTGGCAGGGGTTGATAGGCGCCTCCGCACATATCGGGATTTTCTTTGGCGGTTTTCTGGGTGGCTGGCTGACCGACAGATTCGGTCGTCAATTGCTATATGCAATAGACCTGATCCTCATCATTGTCTTCTCCGCAGCTCAATTTTGGGTCAATGATGCGTTGTCCCTTTTCATTCTACGTCTATTCGTTGGGGTCGCCGTGGGTGCTGATTATCCTATTGCGACCGCACTACTGGCGGAGTTTACGCCGAAACGGTACCGTGGTCCCTTGCTAGGCGGATTGATTGCACTGTGGTTTGCTGGTGCCGCAGTGGCCTATATTGTGGGAGAGCTTCTGCTTCATTCAGGCCCCGATGGCTGGCGGTGGATGCTGGCCAGCGCAGCCCTACCTGCGACCGCGTTCGTGATTATGCGTCATGGAACACCTGAGTCTCCGCGCTGGCTCATGCAAAAAGGCCGTCAAGCTGAAGCCACCGCCGTAATCCAGCGCGTGTGCGGGGAAGATGATGCATCTTGCCATAGTCTGAAATGCACTGAAGAAGATCAGATAGACATGCAGGCTCTTTTTCGTTCTGGATATGGTGCACGCCTGTTTTTCGTTACGGCCTTCTGGACCTGTTCCATCATTCCTTTGTTCGCGGTCTATGCGTTCGGGCCAAAGATTCTTGCTGCGTTGGGTCTGCCGGGCGAAATGAGCAATTTTGGATCTGCGCTCATCACAGCCTTATTTCTTGCCGGCTGCCTGATTTCGCTTTTCCTGGTTAATAGGCTTGGCCGCCGAACCCTCATACTTCATAGCTTCCTATGGTCGGGAATAGCGCTTCTCCTGTTGGGGCTTCTGCCCGGCAGCCCACCTACTGTCATCCTCTTCTTATTTTCCGCATATGCGGTGCTGATTGGGGGTACACAGGTGCTCACATGGATTTATCCAAACGAGCTATTCCCAACGGAAATCCGCGGCACCGCCGTCGGTTTGGCATCTTCACTGAGCCGCATCGGAGCAGCGATTGGAACCTATTTAGTGCCAATATCCCTCGAAAATTTTGGCATAAGCACAACGATGTTGGCAGCTGCAGCCATAACCTTCCTAGGCTTTGCGGTGAGTTTACGAAGAGCCCCTGAAACCAGTGAATTAAGTCTAGAGCAGTGTGCCGCCCTGTGACGTAGAACAGCTTTTAGAGCATTTTCCAGCGACCTGGATACACCGCAGCTGTTGGCGGGATGAGGAAACTTCGTATTGGGGGGCGGCTGCTGCTTGGCCATCACTGTGGTTTGTCTGACGGACGAACTCTTCCATAGATCTCTCTGGAGAATGATCAAGGTGCGGCCAGGTGACGACTCTCTGGACCGTCACCGTGACAGAAGCTGTCATGGTTTTGGTGCAGTTTCGTTGATCTTGGTCAAATCTCAGACGCCGGCATTTGATTGATCAGGTATCGGAAGCCCGCCAAGCGGAGGCGCATCCTCTTATCGCGGTCATAAGCGCCCAAAGTTATAATTCTGTTGGGTTACCTCTCGACTCTGCTCGTCTCGCCGCGAGGAGCAGAATAGAAGGCTTTAGCTTTTGACGAGAATAGACGCTTAAGATGATCGCTTGAGCGGCCAGGATCGGAAAACCCGCTTCGTTAGGTGCGTTCATCGGTTTGACGGCCCTATGCCCATCAAAATAGCGACGCCTGACCCAGTTTACCGACCGACAATGCAATTCGTCGCCATGACCCAGGCCATTCTGTTTCGTGACGCGGGCCTTGATGTTATCTGGCCATCGCTCGCGATCATGACGGTAGCAGGTCGCTGTTTCTAGACGCGATTTCAGCACAACCAGCACTTTATCAAGTAAACCAGCAGGCAGCTTATTGATATGCCCACGATGAACGAGGCAACGACCTCTCTGCAAGACCAGATTACTTCGAAAAAAAGTGGCTGGAGGCTCTATGCGACCCGCCACTTCGATTTATATTTTTGATTAACCAACTGACCTCTTGACCGCTTGTTGCCCGATTCGGGAGGAGGTTCAAATGCCGAAGCTTTTTGCAATCGAGGGTTCGGATACAATCCAGAAATATCCCAGTGTGCGAAAGATTGGCCCAGCAGATCTCCAAGGTGCTTTGGCCAAAGGCCTCGACGATTTTTTGGCCATGCCGTCATCCCTCGTTTTTTTAGGTCTCATCTATCCAATTGTTGGGTTCTGCCTTGCCGGCGATGCGTTGCCCTTGCTTTTTCCGCTCATGGCCGGCTTTGCTCTGGTCGGTCCATTTGCAGGAATCGGCCTCTATGAGATAAGCCGCCGCCGGGAGCTTGGCCTCGATACCTCCTGGAAGCACGCATTCAACGTGGTACGGTCGCATTCGATTTTTTCGATCCTATCGCTCGGCATGTTGCTGCTGGTGATATTTGTGAGCTGGGAAATCACGGCCCAGGCGCTCTACGTCTCGCTTTTTGGATCTGAGCCACCCGACTCCATTACCCAATTTGTCGAAAACGTCTTCGCGACGCCACAAGGCTGGAAACTCATCGTATATGGCACGGGTATCGGTTTCGTCTTTGCCGTGGTGGCCCTGAGCCTCAGCGTCGTATCATTTCCATTGCTGCTTGATCACGATGTTGAGGCGCCGGTTGCAATTTTCACTTCCGTCAAGGCCGTGCTTATGAATCCTCTCACCATGGCACTGTGGGGCTTGATCGTCGCGGCGGTGCTGGCGCTTGGTTTCTTGCTGTTGTTCGTCGGACTCGCCGTGGCGGTGCCCGTCCTCGCTCATTCGAGCTGGCACCTTTACCGCAGAGTAGTGGATTGGTCCTCAGCAGTCTGACATAGGAGGAACTCCTCTCTGTCCTTAGAAAATTCCATTGACGCGGAAATAAGCGGTTCAGGGAGGAGGAATCCGAAGCACCTGCTCCGGATGAATCTCGGTTGATCCAGACAGCAGGGGCTTGTTCGCTTCAATGATAAGCCGATAGTTATTGCCGTGGCCTCGGCCATATTCGGTTTCAGCGATCTTCCAAAGT
>Ga0123355_10013018_pt1 | contig 12921 bp, 5 predicted proteins | sample TergutEmb28metaG_3_FD_89872 | JGI IMG/M metagenome (GOLD analysis project Ga0123355, IMG submission 89872) | Embiratermes neotenicus P1 segment gut microbial communities from Petit-Saut dam, French Guiana - Emb289 P1 | ecosystem: Host-associated > Arthropoda: Insects > Digestive system > Gut ... | reverse complement strand
GGCCTGTCGCACACAGTTTTAATTTTCCACGTAGGTCGGAAAGAATTAAATAAGTCAGCCTGGTTCAGGATGAATATGTGTCTCCGACAAAAGAAGAGGGCGCGTTTCAAACCAACGCTTCTTATTTCCGTCTTTCAAGCACGTTTTGCACTGTCCTTCTCGTGTAACGAAAGAATAGATTTAAGTCTACGTGGTTAGGATAATAATATAGATGTCCCTTTTTCGTTTCGAGGTACGCGGTGGCAGTTGGTTGCGGCACTGCGGTACATGTCGAAAGGTCGCGGGTTCAATTCCTGCTGGGGTCATTGGAATTTTTTATTAACTTAATCCTTCCGACCGCACTATGACCCTCGGTTCTTTTCAGCCTCTAACAGAAATGATTACCAGGGGTATCTCTTGGGGGTAAAGGCGGTTGGTGCGTAAAGCTGACAACCTTGCCACCTTCATGTACCGATTATCTGGAAATCTAGGGAGCTTCAACATCCTGGAGCACTGCAGGGTCTGTGCAGGACTTTATGGGGATCGACTTAATTTTAACTTTAATCTTGTCCTTCAGAGCGGCTGTGACATCTCATAGAACACCTTACATCAGCCGGAATGTTTCCTGATAGCGTCAGTGTCCAAAGACACGATAAAATTGACACTGTATATACACTGTGGTAAAGTTTAGGCAAATTATAATGTGGTTCACGCATTTCAAGATTTGTTGAAGCTTAAAGAGGAACAGAGTAGTGCGGAGTAAGAGTATTGTTAGATTATATAGGAAATATTTCTAAAAACATTTCGCCAGACTACATTGATTTCAAACTACTATTCAAATTCTTTAATGTTAGGCTGGTGGTACATACACAAAACACTGTGATTTGGAGGTTTAAATTGGAAACACCGTCCGAACATAAGGCAGGATTGCCAGTCGACACCGACTAATCGCGCAAGCTCAAAGGATGGGAAGAAGCGGGCAGATTAAGAAGGGGATAAAAATAACATTTCTCAAAATTCCGACCATAGCAACGACCTTGTAGCACTCGGTCATTGAAATATATAAAAATAAAGCATGGCTTTCGACAACATATCAGTTTAAATTTTGTCGAAACCCATGTCAAATGACTTCACAGGATGTATGTTAAAAGGAATTTAATCTTATTTAAAAGTCCATTTTATTTAGAGTTGTAATTAAGACTTTGCTTGAAGTTCTTATTATGGATAGGCCTAATATTGCATTTTTGTTACCCACGTTCCCACGTCAATGAAGAAAGTGACATCTCTCTGTGTACAATAACAGCACTTATTATCAAAGTGTGGTGCTCTCGTGTATACCGATATGTACATATTTTAAAAAGTTATTGTAATTGTTAATTTTAAGGAGTAACAAGCTGGACCATCCAATAAACTGCCAAAGCCGCCATTGAAACCTGCAGATCGCTCGCACCATCGCCATTGGCTGAAACAGAAAAGTCAAATAATGTAAAAAATGTTTCCTAACATTAACATATTCATATGGAGAAAATTCAATTTTGAAATATTTATCGGCATTTGTGAAAAGAAATGCATACAGTGGTTAGGTGCACAAAACTGAAGGAAAAAGAACATGGCCATGAACCGAGGATAGAAGGTATGGTGATGCTACAAATTAGGTAGTATCTGCAGAGTGTAACATTCGTCACGCGTGCGGTTTGTAATGGTTAGTCATTCACTGTGTAGTCTGTGTTGCGATATCTCCACAACTCCTTCTAAAGCAAGTTCTCCAGACAGAGCGATATGGCGCTCCGTCTTCCAAATTCTAGTTTTTGTCTTTTCCTTAAGGTCTTCAAGTAGCTCCTACGTCTTCTTTCTCGTCTTCTAATACCACCTACATTTCCTTCAATAACGTGGTTAAGTAGCAAGTTGCTCCGCAATATGTGACAAATCCAGTTAGACTTCCTTCGCTGTACTGTAAGTAGCATATTCCTTTCCTTCATAACTACGTATTACCTCTTCAGTTGACTTTCTCCATCATTTTCCAGCAGCACATTTGAACATTTCAAAGTGTTTCCGATTTATTCTCCGAAACGCCGAAGTGTCAGCACCATACAAACCTACGCTTCTTATATAAAAATGCATAAAATGAGCTGATATTTCTAACATAGGCTGCACTGTCCATAAGGATGTTGTGTTCACGCCAAACACACTATATCGCAGCGCGAAAACTTGAGTTGGAAATTCCTGTGGAAATCTGATTTTAATGTCCATATTTGCTGTAATCCTCGCTGCATTTGACGATCAGACGGAACGTAATGATCGCACTCACAACTGTTCAATAAAATATAAAACATGGCATAAAAATTGGCTTCAATTATTTGCTTTTCTGCAAACAATTATATATATATATAAATATATATTTAAACATGTATCTAAACATATATGTGTAAGTGTAAGGAATACATCGTGATTTTGTGGAATGGATTTGACTAATGCATGACAGGATTACGTGATGAAATTTCGTGACATCACTAAAAAGCTTTGGTTTTTTATAAATAACAAATGAAATGTACGTATAAACCTAACATCGAGATGCGCTTGGGTTATCATTTTAGCAGTGACAGCGCAATGCATATTACGTAGTCTGAGCGACTGTCTGTAAGCTTAGTTAACCAGCATGCAATTCGCATGAGCCATTTGGTCATCTGTTGCCTCTCCAGTTCTACAATATTCTTCCACGTTGTCTCATAAACGAGGCAATTTTCGGAAAAACGTTATTCAACATAAAATGTGTGTTTTGTTTTTCTCTACAACATTTGTCTGAAATATTTCCCGTTCTGAGAAAAACTGAGCGACATATGATTATAAATGTACTTACGTCTTAATGTGAAGTACTCGTTATTTTTCTCATGTTTTAATCAAACTTGATTTTTCTCGACAAATTTTGGAAAAATATGCAAATAGAAAATTTTGTGAAAATTCCTTCAGTGGGAGTCGAGTTGTTCCAAGCAGGCGGACAGACACACAGACAGGCATGACTAAGCTAACAGTCGCTTTTCGCCACATTTGGAGTGACCTTAAAAGAGGAACCATTCTCTTGACGGGGTAAGATTATGCGAGCTTTTCAAAATGGATCCTCCTTTACCTATAGAGTTCAGTTGGTTAATGAGCTGAGTGATTAATGCAGAGTCATAAAAATTCTGTAACCACAGGCCTGAGATTCAGCACGCCGGTAGCGTAGGTGTTGATCTTCTAGATTTAGTTTACGTACGAAATGTTGTACAGAAGGCAAATGATTGTGAAATTTAAACTGGAGTGTCTTTATAATGTCCAACTGTGGTGACTTTCCGAAAAGCAAAAAAAGGAACGGCGTGACATGACTGACTGGCTCTGCATTCCAACTCCCCAATCAATGCTACTTTCTGGATCCCTCTGACCTATATTCACAACATGTCACCCAACAGTGCAACAAGAATGACGTGTGTCACGCGACACGGCGTACAAATGAAACAAAATCCTAATCCGAAAATCCTCTCGAAATTACAGTGTCGCAGTTCCGATAAACATAGGCAATATGGAAAGAATTTTGTCGCCAAACTTGTTTACTCCTTTAGTTTCGGAATGTTTTATACTATCATCATTTGCGTGAGAAAATTATTTGCTTCAACAAAACACGCTCTTTCTTTTCTACTTTGGTTCTTGATTTATTTAATGGCGTTTTCTGTTTTGTGTAATTTATAGGACTGCGGAGCCGAATTAATAAGAATGACGAATTTGAAAGTCTGTGGAAGTGGAAGGTGGTGACAAACCCTTAGTCAGTGCACCAAATTTTGTGTGGAAAAAGTCAAGAAAGTCTGGAAAATTTTTAAACCTTTTTCAAAGGCGCAAGCAGGAGGGGTATCGATTACACAAAGTCGTGTGTCAAGCAGTCTCCTCTGCCGTTGAAATGCAGACTAGGCGTCTTTAATGTTCAAAATATGAAGAGAATATTTGGACCTAGGACAGAAGAAATAGCCGACGCTGGAGGAAACTTCTAAATGCTGAGATTTATGTCTGTAAGCTTCACTAAATATTAGCCTATCAAAATGACGTAAACGTGATGAAATACATGACATACTTTACGCAAGTAACAGATAAAAAAAAATTCGTAAAAATTGGATGGAAAATCTGAATGGCGAAAGCCGTTTAGAAGGATCATTGTAAAATGTGGCGTGTGGATGATACGGACTGGACAGCAGAGATATCGTAGCTCGATTTCGGACAAGAACAAAGGTTTTTATCTTCTCTAAAGCGTCCACACGGTTTCGGGGCCCAAACTGTCTTGCAATCAACGGGTGCTGGGAGACCTGCGGCTTGTTCTAAATCTGCCCGATTACTGAAACAGACCACTTTTCTCCATCTAGTACCGATATTAAGAAACTGTAACTGGCCAGGATCCGTAGTTCAAATCTCGGAATAGTCAATCAATAAGATGAGAAGATAAACTTATCGCCTGGCATTGGCTGGTTTATATTGAAAGCGAAAGGTAAAGCTTTATATTTGGTTTGCAATGCTATCCACACGTGTATCTGCTTGGCTATATGGATAGAGAGCTGACGCGTCTCTTTTCCGTATAAGATTAGTATTATCTTGCTCAAAGCTGTGGCCAGCTGTGCACAGGTGTACCTTGTTCGAGGGAATGTTTGTACTTAGGTTTTTCCTCTAGTAGCTTGTGTCTTTGACAAGGGGATATATATAGAAGAGAAAGAGCATGCAGTAAAGGAGTCAGTTACGAAATTCAGATAGTAAAGAGTTACTGAAGGAAAGGAGCGGCTTTCTATCCCCTGTATATACCCTGATAAGGATCTGTGCTTACGGCGAGTTTGAAAATATTGTAACCGAAGTCGAGCAAATTATACAGAAGGTTAAAAAAGGCTGGAGCTCTGTGCCTACTTCTCCATCTTCTTTCATGGTATGCATAGGAGAAACCGTATCTGTATCTGTCTGTCTCTGGGATAGTGTGGGGTCAACTGCGTCAGAATATGTCTCAGTGTTGTGAATACGGCAATGATCATCCGGTTACATAACAGGTGGGAAATAATCAGGTTAGCTGAGGAACTCAGTTTCTAAAATGTTATAATGGTTAAAATTAAACCAACAAAATGCACACACTATAATATTGTAACTTAAACAACTCTGTAACACACTGAGACATATATTCTCCTACAACTATTGTGTTTATATTCGCCTCTGAACATCATACGTTGATGAATTCACCATAGTTCCTTGTACTGGAGATAACAGTGTTGCCTAGCAATTGTTTTGTAAAACTGCAGTCTGTAATGATAAGACAGTGAGGCCCGAAACTTATAGGAGTTTGTAAATAAAAACATTATTGTGTTTGCATTGTGTTGGTCTCATTTGTAACAATTATATCAAAATTCACGGAGTAAAAAATGTTAAGTTTTATAGAACGCCTCACTGTATACACAATGGGCTACGTCGTGTGATTGCGAAATTTTATTTCAACCAAATGAACCTAATCTCCGGATTTCCATTGATATTAAAGTTCAGTTCATTATCAACATAAGTTTCCTTTTGTAATTAGTTATGTCACTAGTTATATCAACATCCAGACATTAGAGAAAATTTAATTTTAATATTTTAATTTTATACCTGTTATTTATGGATTTCAAATTGGTGGGAGTAGCTGAATGTGGCGAAATCTTTGTCACTGACTGGCAGAAACCAATTCCTTATGGTTGATGTTACCTTACATTACCACTGATGCATGTCCAGTCCAAAGACATTACAAAACTGGGTATAATATTATAAATTTAATATTGTACGTTTTCCTTGCAGCTATATTATATACGCAATATTTAATAAAAAATTGTTGCACAATGTTTCAATTTGTTAATTATTGTTCCATATTCATTCATAGCTTGAACACAAAGTACCTGAAACTGGCTTCCAGGGCTTATTTTACTTGAAGAAAGACTAACACAGATGTTTGGAGACAGAAAAATTACATCAATTTAAATAATTTTGTAATTTTATATTGTATTTAACCATAACCCAATTTTAATATTTTAATGTGTAATCTTAATTATAATTTTAATCATATTAATTACAATTTCTGCCACACAAGTTGACGCATAAGCTGCACACGTCGAAAAATATGTGAGCTCACTGAATATGGCCCATACCTAAGGCCGAAACATGTCGGAGCAACAATTAGCAAATAAAAACGTTGCTCAACAAATTGTTATTAAATATTGTGTATATAAAGCAGGGCATTTACCATCGTTTTTTTAAATATTGAATTTTACACAACTAGGAAAATATACACAGAGGGAAATGTAATCAGTGGCACTGTGCATCATAATTGCACCTTGCATTTGATATGTTAATTTTTCGCGTTTATTAGCCTAAGGAGCAAGAATTGTGAAGAAAGTGTTTAATAATATCTCCGAAAGAAAATGTTCTCCTGAATAGGCAAGGAAGAGATAGTTGGACGATGCTAAATGTGATCTGAAGAGAATGGGCGTTAGAGGCTGGAGAAAAAGATCTAGAAATTGAGAAAGCTGGAAACTGATTCTGAAGGAGGCCAAGGCCTTGCATGGACAATAGAGGAAGCGGAGAGGAGAGATTAGTCTTAGGATGTATTGAAAATATCACAAATAATAAAGATAAAACACTTAGAGGCTACATAATCAGGTCTTCAAAACATGTTACGTTGTGTCTTTGGGGAAACTGTTGCAGACATTTCGAAGTATTGTAGTGCCTTCATCTTCAGGGCCAAGCAGTCCAAGTACTGTAACCCCGCGGGTACTTAAAACTACTGGCTGCTGTAAAGAACACAGATAAATAAAAAGGCTATTGAATGTGTCATGAAACTAAACCCGTCACAGTACTGCAATATGCCTCTAACTTCAGACTGTAACGTTATTGAAAATGTTTCAGAATTCAAATATCTTGTGACAACAGGAACAAGCAGAACTGACTGCGGCTTTAAAATTAATGAAGATTCATTCCAGGACAAAAGCGTTTTATTCATTTTAAAAATGAACTTTTTTTATAACATATTAAAAGTTAACGTGTTGCCGTACAAAACAGTAATTTGATTAGTTATTGAGAGGGTTGTTACTTTCAGTATATGATTCTGATAGACGCATATGAAACTACTTCAAAACCAATTTAAAAACCACGCCATTTTAAATCAAGTTTAAGAAGGAAATTTAAGTATAGGGCCTATTATTAGACATAATAAGATCTTAGGTTGAGTCTGCACGCCATCTAGTAGACTGCTGTTATAAAAGTGAATTCAGTGTGGTTGAAATAAGCTGAAAATCTGGTAAAAAATACATGAACATAGTAGAAACGCGGAAGTACTGGAAAAGAATTACTTGCAAGGTCTCCTTGTTATGCTATTATTGAACAATTTAAAGGAGAAGCGCAGACTCTTTTATTTAAAGACTCATTTCGTACCGCGCAGTTAACACTTCTCATCTCGGTTAGAAAATGTCGTCAGTTACATTATTTTGGGCAGAAGTCGCTGTTTTTTCTGAGATAAATTCAAAACACATAAATACAGATTGTGTGCAGAAAATACAGTTCTTGAATGTTAAACCTGTTGTTGCAACACGTAACCAGTGGGCATTAAAAGTTTAATAATTTAGGTAATCAGCTACTCTCTTCGCCTATTCATCCATTACATATTTAGTTCATTAGCTACTAGTTAATCTAATTGTTAGTTATGTTGTTTAGAGACGATAGTTTTAAAACGTTTTGAAATACTGACCACAAATCTCTAACCTGTGGGCAAATGTGTACATTTTACTGGATTCAAGAGAGTTTATTGGATAAAAAACTTTCTGTGATTGTAGAATTTGAACTATTTTGAAATTTCAATGCTGTAAAGTTAATTGTTTTTTCTGTGCATGTTATAGTGCTACTTAAACAGACGTGAAGTAAAATTTTCCCCGAGCGCGGAAAATTTCTATTCTAAATTTGCTTTTAAATTTTCCAAAGTAAATCATTGCTTTAGACGGTTTAGCAATTTGAATAAAATTTGCTTTCATATTTCGATGGCTTTACTCGTACTTACAGTTTCGATTGATGGACACAAATCTTGATCCTCCGATGCTCTTGCAGGAGCATCCTGTAAAGTTTCAGATTTCCTTTATATGTGTGACTGCAGTCATACTGCGTGAAACGCAAACGTGAGTTCTGCATTGAGTTCAAAGAATAATAAACACAAACACCTTCAGAAAAGGTACATTTCTTCAAAACGGTTTTCTTCTATTCAATTAGTGCGTGAATTAAATTTATTTTCTTTTTCTTCCCACAAATTCATTTTCTTTACTGGAGATTTAGGGCCTGCAGTTTCATTAAAAAATACCTGATATTTTGAATTTCGTAGAAAGGGCCTCTGTGACAGGCTTCACTCGTATTCCTTTAGGTGAGTTTCGGTTCAATTTATAAAATAATTGTTTGGTGTTATAGAAAGCAAGTATAAAAATATAACTCTGTGAGGCCCATCGGAAGGCATGGGTAGAAATTTAATTCCGGTTTAACAATCTTAATATCGTTAAGATCTGAACAACTGACGCACCTGAAGTACTGAAAGAATTAATACAAAAATTATATGTGTATTCACTTCACAGAGTGTGAGATTAAAGACGCCTGCCTACCCTCGATCTTCACCATCAAAAATATGACAACAATCAGAGAGACAATCTTCATTACGGCCATTTTAGCTGCGCTCCTGCCACTACTTTGCTTTATGTTGAACCCAACTGGCAGAGCGTTAGGCAGCTAATTTAGAATGACGCTCTAAAGTCGCGTGAAGCACTTCTTTCAAAGCCGAAAAAAAGAGAGAAACTTATCCGTAGACTTTTTAAGTTGCACGACAATTTGTAGACCGCTAACAACGATAACTGCACGTCTTATGATTCGCTACAGACACGCGCAAAGTGGATCAATAAAGCTGAAGTTGAATTGTTGAAGGGCTGTACAACAATACTCATCAGTCATGACAACAGAAGTTTATTGTAAAAATTTTTAACTATGATTTAGTTGTGTGTCTTTGTGTCTCAGTAGAAATTTGGACTTAAACATGCGCTATGATTTTTAAATTATTGAGGCACAACGAGCACTTTTTAAGTTTTGAAATATTCCATTCCTGCATTCTCATATTATCAAACACCTCTTCAGTTCTACAAATCAAAAACACAATACGTTTTTGAATGTTCACGTATGTAGTTGTTAGTTGACGCTTTCTACAGATCTTGTTGAGACGTGCAGCTGCATTGAGTTTAAGTATTTTCTATTTGGCTTTTTTTAGTTTTTAATTAACCTCTTTCTTGAGCATCAATTATTTTGAAGTATTCCATTGCGTAAATTCTCAAATTATCAAACGCCTCTTAAGTAGAGCGCTTGGAAAGAAAAGTTCTCAGTCGTGACGTCTGTCAGTTCAGAAACTTCGTACTGTGACACTTTGTGGAGAACGCTAAATGCTACAAAAGAGTAATAAAAGCTGTTGTATTGTCTAATGAGTGTTCACGATTGTGCGGTAACTTCACGAGATAGAAACTGTCAGCGGTTAGAGCAGTTAAGAACATCCGAGTAAATCGTCGATGGTAGGGCAAATGTTTGCTCCTGATAGACCAGCAAGTGGACGACCATCTTTTGTTGATTTTATCTCATGTCACTAAGGCACGGGTTTTCAATCCAGCGATATGGGTCCTCATTCAAGCTAACAATGTTCCTTGTACAGAATTAATTTAATACAAATTTGTGTATTATGTCAAGAAAATTCTTGGTGTAACAATGTATTTCGCGGAGTCGCCGTTAAATGAACGTACAACTGTTTAGGCTACGTACTATGTATGTCTCTATGTGCATGACCTTCGGAAGTGACGTGTGGTGACACTCTCAGTTTAAGTATGTTCAGGTACAAAGACACCTAGGTTTACCTAATTTTAGGTCATCCTGCGCAGTATGTATGAGGAACTGTTAATAGTAGCTGTAGAACATTTAGGTTTCCTTGACTATAATTGTGAATTCACTGTCACATCACGCAGTAAGTTATTGACGGAAGCATGTAGGATTAGACAGAATGGGTTTTCCCTGCACAAGTTAAAACACTTCCTGCTCCGTCTGTATACATATGTTATGTTTCTGAAACTACTAAAATGTATTTTGATGAAACTTCTTGTCAAAATTCTACAGTAGGATTTGTCTAGACTAAATTTCAATATAGTCCTGACTCAGAGTACAAGCTGAAACGGAACTACAAATCTACCTTGTTCATTTAGAGCTCAGCTCTAAATGACTGGTTTTATTACTTCAGGGTTCCGAAAATTTCTCATTTCTGTCACGCATACTCTGCTGCGTCCCACATTCTTGATTGACTGATCCAAATTATGTGTACAGTATGTTTATTGAACATCAAAATTTAAGAATTTTTCTGCATGCATTTTCCTTCCACACTACATAAGTAAAGTTGGCAATTTGCTTTTGCCATATTTAGTAAGACAATTTCGAACACTTTTTTTGTTATTTGGTCTACATGTTAAACTGAAGATATCCACAGATATAAAAATTGTACACATGACCTTGGTTTTAAAGAGGCGAAGTGCGAAGTGCTGCTGAGAACATCAAGTTTGATAACCATAAATCGTGTACCAAAGCCAGCATTGCTCACAATCTACTTCTTCCCCTCACAACCTCTTACCAAAAGTGCATTTCAATACTGTCTTTCCTTTCATTCCGTCACTCAGATTCGTTTTCAAGAACGTTTTTGCAACAAAGTTTCTAGCCTCAACATATTTTTTTCTCTCAATTCAAAATATACTTCTTGCACTTTGCATCTACTGCTCTAGTGATAAGCAGCTTCCTCTAATTTACCACCCTAACAAAGATCTACTAGACTTTCTTTAGACCTGTTGTAACTTATATAGTAACTTTATCTTAAACTGTTCGCTTATTTCGGACACTTCCAACTGTCAGTTTTAAATTCTTCTGGCGATGGTATTAGGTCTACTTTACACTCAGAAAATATTTTTGCCTAGAGTTTGGACATCGACTACTATTCTTTAAAGAACAAAATGTGTTGGAAAGTGGATTTGTTTATATCCACGTGCAAAAGAAAGTGCTTTATTTCGGACTGACCTGACCGCTGGGTGCTCCACTAGTTTTACGCCTGACAGCGAAAACAGATCCAGTGTCAGAAACTTTGTTGCTCTTCTATCGAAGTCATGAAATTTGCAAACACGCACCGAATCGATTTAATTCCATAAGAGCTGAATTTATGCCGTTCCTGAAGTTTCACACCCACACAAAACATCTGCAAGTTTATTGCTGCATGTGTCTTTACCCACCGCAAATAAGGACTAACACTTCCCGAGATGAGTGAGCATCTTGAGAATTGATTCTTTACGTAATTTTATCACAAATCGAGTTTCTGTTTGTTAGTTTTTTCTCCAGTTCACAGTGAACCTTGTGTATGTTTAACAGGGTTGTCCACGTTTTCATCACATTTCGTCTTTCTATTCGTTTATGTTGTCCTAATTTTATCTTTAAAAGTCCTTAAATGTTCATATTTTTTGAAACGCATGATAACCTCGAATCTATCCTTTAATAATTCTGGAGTCAGGGTAGCTTGGTCCATATAACCAGGCTACGGGTTGGACAACCGAGGAATCGTAGTTCGATTCTTGGCATGAACAAGAGAGTTTTTTCATCTCAAAAGCACCTAAAAGAGACCTGGGGTTCACCCAATTCCTATTCTATTGTTGTTGCTGTGTCTTTCCCCAGGGGTAAATCGGCCGTGGCATGCAGCTGACTGCTAACCTCCGTTTAGTGCCCAGGATAAGAATAAGTAACACCATACTTCCACGGCACAGCGCTACAAGCCTGAAGGTCGCGGTTCGATATCCAATAGGGTTACTGGGAACTTTTATTGATATAACCCTTCTGGCAGCCCTGCGGCCGTGGGCTCGACTCAGCTTCTAACATAAATGAGTACCAGGGTTATCTACTACGGGGTAAAGTTGGCCGGAGCATAGGACTGACAACTTAGCCACTTTCATCTTCTGAATATCTAGAAGTTCTGGGAGCCTCAACATTCTAAAGCCGTAACGGCCTGTCCAGACCTGTACAGGGATTGCTTTACCATACTTCCACTCCGTCACATGACTTCATGACGTGCGACGGGACTTCACCGCTTCCTCAGCTGTAGTAATGACCGTACTGCAGATTTTTGTTTCCTGACACGCTATGCTTTGCTTGTATGCAACAGGGCAAGGAGCAGAACTACGTTATTACGCAAGAAGGTTGTCGGTGGTGATAAAATGGCCAATAGGCGTCTGTCCGACGACATTTGCAGAGTACAACAATCAGCCAAGCAGCAGTGGCAGAGGAAGATACCCAGGAAGACGTTACTTTCAGTTACACATTCCACCAATGGCAATACCATTACCTGAGGCTGGAGAGGGGTATGCCGCAGGTGGGGTCATCACAGTGTAAGTGAATCACGGGAATGGAGAAGGCTCAGGTGGGTGTGCAGCATGTCTGTGCGACGGGAATACGAATATTGTGCTGTGCGAACTAATTGTCAGCTTTCCGGATGGTGATCCAGAAATTCGGTTCATAAGTTGAGTGTAAGTCAGAGATAACCAAGAACTAGAGGAAGAGAATCATACTGAATGTCCTTGCATCAATTGTAACAATATCCCCTGAAGTCTTTCGTAAAAAGGGCAAACTGTACTTACATTCTGCGCTGCCAGAATTACTTCTATGCCAGAAAGATCCTCCGCCAATACTTTTGGAGTTGTATCCTGCAAAAGAAGATAAATTAACACGTCAACAGATAAAGCGCATTTAAACAAACTGTATAGACCAAAAAATGATTTTTTTCTTGTGTATTCCTAAAGGAAACTGCGAACATGATAGGTAAATGGACATTATGAACAGTTT
>Ga0123355_10013017_pt1 | contig 12922 bp, 10 predicted proteins | sample TergutEmb28metaG_3_FD_89872 | JGI IMG/M metagenome (GOLD analysis project Ga0123355, IMG submission 89872) | Embiratermes neotenicus P1 segment gut microbial communities from Petit-Saut dam, French Guiana - Emb289 P1 | ecosystem: Host-associated > Arthropoda: Insects > Digestive system > Gut ... | reverse complement strand
ATCTGGCGCACCCTATCACCTACTACAAAATCTAGCTCCTTATTCTTTGGTGCAGGAATAGCCATTGCTGACTTTGGTTTTGCGCTGTAAGCTGGCATTGGTCTTGTGCTCTGTGTTATCTTCTCTCTCGGTGCAGACTCTCTAAACTTGTCCATATATGTATTTTGCTTAACTAGCTCCTCTGGCAGCTCTTTTAGGAAGCGCGACGGCGCATTATATATAATCTGTCCATGCGTAAGCCTCTGTGCGGCACTTGTCAAAAACAGGTTTTCACAAGCCCTCGTAATTCCAACATAGCACAGTCTACGCTCTTCCTCAAGCTCTTTCGCATCGCCGCCAATTGTCGCTCGATAGCTTGGAAAAATGCCTTCTTCAAATCCCGCGATAAACACATTCTTAAACTCGAGTCCCTTGGACGAGTGCATCGTCATGAGCGACACAACCTGCTCACTATCAACATGGCTGTCAATGTCCGCCACCAAAGAAACGTCCTCTAAGAAAGCCCCAAGGCTCAAGTCCTCGCTCCCCGCCTCAAACTCGACTGCTTTATTTACAAGCTCATCTATATTCTCAATGCGTCCAAAAGCCTCTTCTGTATTCTCGGCTTTCAGCTCTTTCGTATATCCAGTCTTGTCCAAAACCTCAAGCAAAAGCTGGGAAACATTGTTCTCCGCCGCAAAGTCTTTAAGTGAACTCATAAGCTCATAAAACTCGCCTATCTTCTTTGCTCTCGCTCCAAGCTCACTCACAAGTTCACCATCATTAAGCGCGTCAAAAAACGATACCTCATAGCGTGCGCAGTGAGCTGTTATCTTCTCAACGGTAGTCTCGCCGATGCCTCTCTTCGGCGTGTTTATAATGCGCCTAAAAGCTACGTCATCGAACGAATTATGAATAGCCTTGAGATATGACAGAATATCCTTAATCTCCCTGCGGTCATAGAACCTCACGCCACCATATATCTTGTACGCAATATTATTTTTAACAAGCGCGTCCTCTACCGAACGCGATAAGGCATTTTGTCTGTACAAAACGGCTACATCATTTAAATTAAGCCCATTTTCAACCTGCTCTTTGATATTATTTACGATAAACAGAGCCTCTTCCAAGTCACTTTCGGCTTTGTAGAAGTTTATGTCTGCGCCTGTTTCGTTTTCTGTCCAGAGTTTTTTTGATTTTCTTCCCATGTTTTTGGAAATTACAGCGTTCGCCGCGTCCAGAATCTTGCTAGTCGACCTATAGTTTTGTTCAAGTCTGATTACCGTCGCATTTTTAAAATCCTTTTCAAAATCGAGAATGTTATTTATATTAGCACCGCGCCAGCCATATATGCTCTGGTCGTCATCACCAACCACACATAAGTTCCCATAACCCGCAGCTATAAGGCGAATCAACTGATACTGCGCCGTATTCGTATCTTGATACTCATCAACCATTATGTATTTGAACCGCTCTTGGTATCTGTGAAGTGAGCCAGGTACTTCTGTAAATAGCCTCACTGTCAAGAAAATGATATCATCAAAGTCAAGTGCATTAGCTAGTGTAAGCTTTTTTTGATAAAGCTCATAACAACGCGCGACTTTAGACAATCTAAAATCCGAATCATAAATCTTGGCATATGAAGACGCATCTATGAGCTCATTCTTCGCTGAGGATATCGCACTTTGAATATACTTCGGCGGAAACTGTTTCTCGTTTATGTCAAGCTCCTTGATACACGCTTTAATAAGTCTCAACGAGTCATCCGCATCATAAATAGAAAAACTATTCTCATAACCAATCTTACCAATCTCTCTGCGCAAAATCCGCACACAAAGCGAGTGAAAAGTACTGACCCACACCGCATCAAATCCAGTCAGTTCCATAACGCGCTCCTTCATCTCACGCGCCGCCTTGTTCGTAAAGGTTATCGCCAATATATTAAAAGGGTCAACCCCTTTGTCTATCATGTATGCTATCCTATGTGTAATCACGCGAGTCTTACCTGACCCCGCTCCCGCAAGTAACAGCAGCGCACCCTCCGTACACATTACAGCCTCTTTTTGCATCTCATTTAAGCCTTTTAAAAGTTCCATTCTCTATCTCCTTATTTTGAAAAAAACCGCCTAGAACCTTTGTCCTAAGCGGTTATGCGTAAATAGCGGAAGAGGGATTTGAACCCCCGACACCGCGGGTATGAACCGCGTGCTCTAGCCAACTGAGCTATTCCGCCATAATGTCCATGTTTTTGGGAAATACATCCCGCCACACAGACTTGATAATTCTATCATTTTGTATTTTCAATGTCAAGAGTTTTTTCTTGCTGATTCGCAATATCTATCGGTGAATATCTATCGACTCTCAAAATTATATATTTCTTGACCTGCGCATAGTATAATGGTATATATTAGATGTTGAAGTTTTTATGTTACCTACAATAAGGAGGTCGAAAAAATGAAAAAAAATATGCTCACTGTACTATTGTGTATGATACTTATGGTGATATTTTCTTCTTGTAGCGAGGATACAGAACCCTACACTTCTGTGCTTGGTGAAGTAGATCCCCCTCCAGTAGCAGTAGCAGCTCAAGTAGCGCCTCCTGCGCAAGCAGAAGAGCAGCCGTTAATTGAACATCTAATTATCACTCAGCGCGACATGCCACTCGTACTACAGCCACCCAGAGCTAGATACACTTCTGAAAAAGAGCTGACTGAATATCCCACTTTAGAGATAGAGCCCAACATATTTTTTGAAACCAATGCCGCAATACGCTCTACTATATTGGCAGAAAGCGGTATCCTTTACTTCGGCAATGAATATAATGAGTTTTATGCGCTAGACGTAAATACTAGTCAGGTTCTTTGGACGTTTTCCACAGATGAAGCTGTGCAGACACGCCCAGTTCTAGAGAATGGGAAAATTATTTTCAATGCAGGAAACAGCTTATATATCCTAGACGCCGTAACTGGTGAGGAAATCCATATTATTAGATATCCTTCAAATTATGACATTAGGATGTCTCACGACTCGACTGCCTTTAACGACTCACATGTTGCGGTTTCAGATGGTATCGCCTACTTCGTTGCACTTAACGGGAACTTCGTGGCAGTGGACATACTAAGCGGTGAAATAGCTTGGACGATTGAAACAAGCACGAGAAGATTGGTGGTTTCTGGTGTCAAATATTATGATGGCAAGCTTTTTTATGTTCTTTCCCCAGGCATTTTATTTGCTGTTGACATACAAACGCGGCAAGTTCTGTTTGAAACTCACATAGGCGGTATGCCTTTTAATCCCATGACTATATATGATGGGAGGATATACATAGGCGGCAGAAATAGAAAGTTCTATTGTATTGACGCATCGACTGGCGAGGTTATCTGGAGGTCGCATTCTCAAGATACTATGACATGGTTTTCTGGAGGCTCGGTTATTATCGGGAACAATGTATTTGCCACCACTTCGGATGAGGATGCAATAATTGCTTTCGATAAAGGCACCGGTGAATTTCAGCGAATATATTCGATTCTATCATTTGGATATACTCCACCACTTCGCCACGGTAACAATGTTGTCGTTGCTTCAACAAACATTCGTGCTGCGATGATTGGCAATAGAGTATCGCCTGAGAGGTCGATACCTAGGTCATATGTGATGGCAATTGACACAGAACACCATACAAAACTCTGGATAGCACCACTTGATGATACTGTGTTGTCCCCGCCCACTATTTATCAAGACGTGTTGTATTTTGGCTCTGATTCGGGCGTAATTTACAGTATAGACCTATTGCTCCGTTAATCAAAGTAAAAAGTGTTGACAGCTCCATTCTACTGTAGTAGAATGGAGCTGTCAACGTTCTAACCCATTAGAACGAGCCCAAAGGAGGAACATGTCATGAAACTATTTGATGCCGAGTTAAAAATCATGGAAGTCTTATGGAAAGATGGAGACTTAACAGCAAAGAATATCGCAGAAATTTTGAACAAACAAGTTGGTTGGAGCAAAACTACAACCTATACGATGATAAAAAGGTGTATTGATAAAGGTGCAATAGAACGCAGAGAGCCGAATTTTATCTGCCATCCTCTTGTAAGCATTGATGATGCACGTGAGTATGAGACAACTGAGCTTATTAACAAGATGTATAATGGAGCGGCAGACCAGCTCGTAGCTTCTATGTTAGGCAATCAGCTTCTCTCTAAAGAGGAAATAGCTCGCCTAAAGCAAATTATAAAAGATTGGGAATGAGGCGGAGATAATGGTTCATATGAGTGTTTTTCAAATGAGCATTACTGCTTTGATTTTAGTTTTGGCAATTGTTGTTATTCGTAGCTTTGCTTTTGACAAATTGCCTAAAATAGTCTTTATGATTCTTTGGGCTGTGCTTTTGTCTTATCTTTTGGTTGCTTTTTATGTTTTCGGCCTTTGTTCTGCCTCACAGGCTGCGATAATTGTATGGATTATTGGCGCGTTTGCGTTAGCTTTTTTCTTTATATATACGCATTTTCGCTATCTTATGGAATATCGCGCGTCACTTCCTGTTGATAATGATATAGTAAACGAATGGCTTAAAGAGCAGAAGCTGATCCGACCTATACAAGTCAGACTCTCGGATAGGATAACGACACCACTTACTTATGGGATACTAAAGCCTGTAATTTTATTACCCAAAGTCTTGGATTTGCATGATGAGATAACCCTGCTTTATGTTCTTGCCCATGAACTTATACATATTAAGAGATTTGATATTCTCACTAAATGGCTACTTGTTTTGGCTTTATGTCTCCATTGGTTTAATCCCTTCGTGTTGGTTATGTATGTATTTGCAAATCGTGATATTGAGCTTTCCTGCGATGAGGCTGTGGTTAAGGTTTTTGAAGAAATGGGAAGTCCATCTTATGCCTTGGCACTCAAGAGTTTAAAAGAAAAGGAGGTCGCCCCTATGTTTAATATACAAACAACCGAACGTTGCATGCTTGAATATTGCCGTAAATTTTTAAAAGAAGATGAGAAGATGATAGGCATTTGTAGAGACTGTGCTGAGTTTAGTGTTATGAGATATAGGAAAATATTTCGTGTTCGCAGTATTATAGGCGGGGTAATTATTAGCTTTGTGTGTTTTTTTATTCCGCTTTTAAATCACATTTTGGGGCTTGATGATGTTGTTGTAATCCCTTTCCATTTGCCCTTACAGATTAATATTTGGTCGTTTAACAGTATCGTCTCTCTCGGCTTTATTGGGATAATTTTTTTGATAATTCTGTGTTACTTACTCGCTTTTGCACGAAAAGTTAAACTTGAAACAATCTCAGGTTATTTTCAGCAGAAACTTGATAGTAGAGGTCGAGACATTAGTGCTGTATCTCAAGCGATTCAGACGGACACAGTTCCTGGTGGAGGTGTCGGTGTCGCCCCTACTCCTGACGCGTTCGGAAGAGTTGGTGTTGTAGTTGTTGAACTCTTTATCTCTTTTATGTCTGGTCCGTTTTTCTTTGTACATGGGGTGTATAAGTATCGGCAACTAGCAGCTTACATTAGAGAGGATGACTCAAAATGAAAGACAGAAAAATATTTATATTATTTTTTCTAGCTGCTCTGCTTGTACTTGTGGGTTTAGTTGGCTGTAATCAGATAATTGAACCGACATATGAATCTGCGATTGAAGCAGTGGCAAGCGACTATCTTGTTAATCCTCCACGCTACATAGACGATGAAGACGACACAAATAACTATGAGTATGCAGACCCCGACATAGACCCCACCCGCTGGAGCAATGAAGAACTCTCACTCTTCATTGATAATTTACTAACCAAAGGTGATATGTTTATCCCTGAAAATGGCTTTTGGGGTACAACTCTTGTTATGAGAGGCGACGACATTATAATTTATAAGGCTTATGGTCTCGCTTGTGCCGAGCAAAATATAGCAAATACTTTAGACACGCCTTTCGATATAGCATCTATTACCAAACAAATTACAGGAGCGGCTATTATACAGCTTGTAGCCGATGGTAGCCTTAGACCCGACGATACTCTCGACATGTTCTTCCCTGCTCATGATGGGCTTGCTAATGTCACCGTCACACATTTGCTTGCTATGCGCGGAGGATTTGGAAATTATATATACAATTTAAGCCCTATTCTTTCTTCGGAAGAAAATTCTCTTTTACTCTTTCAAGAATTAATTGATTCACTGCCTGAGGAGGATGCACTTTTAGTCTTAGACAGACTTCAAGCTAAGCCAGACGACAACCTTCTGGAAGTCCTCTGGAAATTTCAAGAACTTGAATCAATCCATACGTTTATTATGAATTTCATAGAAAACCTGATTTTGACAAATTGGAATGGGGAAACATTAAATTATTTTAGCTATTCCAATTCCGACTATTGGCTTTTGGGGCGAATTATAGAGCAAGCCTCTGGAATGACTTATAAAGAGTTCATAACAACGCGAATATTTGAGCCTATTGGAATGCAAAACTCTGGATTCAATAATCTATCTAATCAAGCTATCGGTCATGATACTAATAGAAACACCTTAGGTAGAGTTCCTTTTGCAATGGGATATTCATCAGGAGGGCTGACTTCTACAGTAGGTGATTTAAATCTCTGGCTAGATGCCTATTTTGGCGGCAAGCTTTTTCCTGAGGTTATGCTTGAGCAAGTATTTGTCGGAAATTACAATTGCGGTTGGATGTTTATAAATGAATCAATTTGGTGGCATGGTGGTTCAAGGGCTGGTTTTCTTCATAATATGCTTGTATATGATCGTGATAATGATATAAGAATGATTATATTATCTAACCAAGGTAATAGACAAACGCAAAGAATTTATCATGAGATATCTTCACGGGTCTTCAATAGAATGATTTTTTAAATAACAAAGCCGCCATTAAGGTCAACACCTAAAATGGCGGCTAATTACACTTAAAATAAGCCTAATCCTCAAAACCCTCATCAACAATTAATTCCCCAACCGCAACAACACACTCCAAAGTCCGATTACGCTCTATTTTGCTAACTGTAACCGTCAAATGCTCAAATTCAAACGAGTCGCCTTCTTCAGGCAGCCTTCCAAGCATATGGACAATCCAGCCGTTAATCTTTGAAGGAAGCTCTTCTGTCTCATCTGTAGACAGATTAAAATGTTCAAAAAAATCATGAGTGTCGACCGAGCAGACCACTAAAAATTTATTATCGTCCAGGCTGACAAATTGCTCAATAACCTTATCATTCTCATCCCAAATCTCGCCCATCAGCTCTTCTAGAATATCTTCCATAGTGACAATTCCGTCCGTGCCGCCGTGTTCATCAATCACAATAGCCATATGAGCCTTTTCTTTTTGCATAAGATTAAACAAGTCGCCAATATCCATCAAAGACGGCACAAAAACCGCAGGATGGATTATATCTTCAAAAGACATATCCTTTTTCATAACATATCTGAGGAAATGTCGCGTATGTAGTGTGCCTATGATATTGTCAATAGACTCATCATATACAGGAATTCTGGAGAACCCCGTCTCAAAGAAAAGCTCCGCAATCTCTTCTGTTGTAGCATCTTTTGATATCGCAATCATGTCCATGCGTGGCGTGAGAATATTCTCTGCCTTTTGGTCGTAGAACTCGATTACGTTTTTGATTAATTCTTCATCACCTTCGTCGATAACTCCGCTGTGTGTGGCTTCTTCAACAACTGATATGAGCTCATCTTCTGTCATTGCCTTATCATCAGCGCTAATCTTGAAAACTTTAACCATCCACTTCTTCCATACTACAAAAAAGGCGTTTATTGGGCTAAATAAAATCATAAAAAGCTTAGCAAGCGGCGCACAAAACAGCGCAAATTTTTCAGGATATTCTTTTGCTAAGTTTTTTGGCGTAACTTCTGCAAAAATCAATACTATTATCGTAGTAAAAATAGCAGACAGCGTAGCACCAATATCGCCAAACGCATTCACAAAAAGCACTGTACAAATAGCTGCAGACGAAATATTTGAAATATTCGTCCCTACCAAAAGAGTAGATAACAGCTTATCATAATCATCGTACAAATCTAATGTAAGCTGTGCACCCTTAGTGCCTTTGTCCGCCATGCCTTTTATACGAATCCTGTTTAATGCAGTAAATGCCGTCTCCGTCAAAGAAAAGTAAAACGACAAAGCTATCAAAGCAAACAGTATGATATAAGGAATAGAATTACCCACGTAATGCTCCCTTCAAAATGTAATCTTTCACACAATATAGCTCAAAAAACCCACAAGCAGCCATAAGCCGCTTATGAGTCCTGTTAGAAAATTGTTAATCCGAGATTAACTTTATCACATCTTTGTATAGGTGTCAATTACGTTATTTTTACAATTTTCATTCTGCTATTTATAAATAGATACCTGCGGTAAATGTGTAATACTTCTATAGCTATTAGACAATTTACCGCAGATATCGAGGGTGACATATGTATTCTTACTCTGCCCAGCTAACCATATTAAGCTGCATATTCCCCGACGCACTTATTTCTGGAACGATTAAGTTTGAATTAAACGCTCTAATAGTCAAAGGTACATGAGTCGGAACATTTGGCACAAGTTCATTTAATAGCCTTGACGCCTCTTCAAAAACTGCATTTCTCGCCTCTGTATCAATCGTTGCAATGCCTTTGTCGATTAACTCGTTCACTCTTGGGTCATTAAAACGGGTTCTGTTTGGATTGCCACCTACATCACCGTGATATGCAAGTCTGATGAGAGGGATAAGGCTTGATGTTGTTACCATGCCGAACAATGCTTCATATTCCGCGTCTAAAGAACGCTGGATAGTAGTTGCATGATCGTGTATCGTGATAGTCGCAGTGATACCGATGTCTGCAACCTGCGCTTGAACAACTTCTGCCATACGCCTTCTTGGTTCTGTGTCTGCTATCATGTCAAACGTTAATGTAGCGGGATCTATGCCATGCTCTGCAAGTAACGCTCTTGCCCCTTCAGGGTCAAACGGCAGCACGCCCTCATCTGTTACTCCCGCAAAAGCAGGCGAAAGATGTGAACGATTTGCAACAGCTAACCCTTCAAACGCCGCAAGTACAAGTGCCTCTTGATCTACCGCCATGTTAAGGGCTTGCCTTACAACAATGTTTTCAAATTGAGGAAGTGAATTGTTTAGTAACATAAAGTGGAATCCTGTTCCCTCTCTCATGAAAACTGTAATGTCAGAATTATCTTGAAGTCTTGGTACATCCGTTTCAGAAACTTCAACTATAAAGTCAACTTCTCCCGTTTCTAAAGCTATAGTCCTAGATGATGCTTCCGGCACAAATCTCCAAATAACTTCTTCAATCCTCGCAGCCCTCTCTGTATCAAAATAATAAGGGAATGCTGTAAAAGTCATATCGTTCCCTGCCCTCCACTCACTAAAAACGAATGGACCTGAGCCTACAGGATTACTTTGAAAATCATGACCTGACTCTATTAAAGATTTTGGCATTACAAAGTTTGCTTGCCCTGACAAATCATCAAAAAGTCCGGCGTTAGGTTCTCCCGTATAGATAGTAAATGTGTACCTGTCAATTACCTCTGCGTATACAGCACTGATATGAGCCGTTCTGGCGTCTGGATAAGACCTTACATAAAAGAAAGAAGCGACTACATCCTCAGCTGTCATTACCTCGCCATTATGAAATAAAACACCCTCATGAAGCGTAAACTCAAACAGTACATCACTAAGAGGTCTCCAACTTTTAACAAGGTCAGGAACAGTCTCAAGATCTGAGTAGCGTGTTCTGAACAACCCATTATGAGTCATAAGATTTTTATAAGAGCCTGCCATAGTTATATGCCTTCCTGGTGCGATTGATGGAGTTTCATTTTGTGTGGCAACTATAAGTGAGCCGTTTGGTCTGCCATTTTCTTGAGTCTCTGATGCTTGTTGCCCTGAACTCGCTTGTGGCACAGTAACTTGGGTTTCAGCGTTTCTAGTAGGTTGAGGCGGCTGTGCTGGCTGCTGATTCGCTACAGTACACGCTCCCAAAGTTCCCAATAATAAAACGCCTAATAAAACTTTAGAAAATTTCTTTATCTTTTTCATACATTTCACCTCATAAATTATTTTATAGTCATTTCAATATATAAAAAGACCCCATCAACGTATCGACTGATGAGGTCTATGCAAGGGTTGCGCTCTGCATCTTACCCATCGTCTACACGGCAAATGACATTGCTAATAATAGCAATGCTAATGACGATAATAATTGATAAAGAGTGTATCATATTCATTGTCCGTACTCCTTTATTAAAAGTGCATAAGTATAAAAAATACCCATCGGCGTTTTACCGATGGGTATATGAAAGGCTAGACTAAACTTTACCTAAACACACCATCCAAACGCCATGACGCAGACCAAATGACATTGCTAATAATAGCAATGTTAATAATAATCATGACGATAATAAAAGTAGATGCGTTCATTTTTAAGCTCCAAAAAATAATATTTTAGCTAGAATAGCATATTAGATAAGCCCTTGTCAATACTTTTTTTATTTTCCATTAATTTTTTATGATAGTTAAGCTAAATAACCTATTCGGGAGATTCCTATGCTATTCCCTCGCCAAAACCACAACACACTCCACATGGGTTGGTGTCAGTGCTTGTACACAGTTGGTCGAACCATCTTTTTCTGCGGAGTAACTGGAAGTGATATCGTGGTTTCGTAAAACTCGCCTACGCGCTGGTCTATAATCGTTACCATCTACATTATTTACGAAGCCAGTCTTATACACGAACGTCAACTAGGACGAATCGGTTGCACCGCTTTCTTCAACGCCGCCAACATGTACTCTGCTAATAATACTTTCAAAAGCAACTCGGTCAAATTTTTCAAGAACATCTTTACTTTCAAAGACGCCTCTAAAAACATCAATTCGTTTTTTGGTTTCAAGCTCATAACTAGCATCGGACATTAATTGCTCTTCCTCGTCAGTTAAATTTGTGATTTTTGATGTTATGTCGGCATATCTGCTTTCGTATGTTTTCTTATCGATGACATCTCTCTGCCCCAACCTCAGCTCCATATTCAACATCTACACTTCTTCTTGCAAACTCGCCAGCCTAATTTAGAACCGTGCGTTGATAAGTATGCTGAGTCGTACCTGGAGGAGCGATTTGACTAGCTACTGACATAAACCTTCCAACATTATCTCAAATATATTAGTTTTGCTGATGATGTAATAAACGGCAGTCGGTGGAAGTATGAACTTTCCGTGGTAAAAGGTAGATCTATTTCTTGGCTAACGGCAGAAGAAATGGCAAACGAAGTATAGCGGCTATCCGTCCGTTACGCCTATCCATACTATCAAAGGACGAGTAGTATTTTGGGCAAAATGCGCCCAAAATCTCCACTCTTGAACCCTTAACAGTATGGATTTTTGCCGTGGCATTACGCCGCCGAAAACGGGGAACAGGATAAAACCAATCCTGCTCCCCGTTTTCAACTGCTCCATTTTTCGGCAAAATCGGCTACACTATTGCGGTGGTTGTTGTAGGCTATGCGGTGGCTCTGCCCCCGCACCCAGAACAGAAGAAATCCTACTCCTCGTGCTTCCAAAAAGTCATATACCGTAACTTTTTTTATACCACATCATATAACTAACAAATTTAGGCAATACCTGCATTACGCTGTACCGCCTAAAATAATCATAATAAGCGAGTGCATTTCTGTTTTTTTATAAAGGGCATTCTGTGTTATTTCAACTTAACAGTAAAATTGTTGATTCAATGGAGCTTGCGGTAGATTCGAGCGAATCTATTTTATCGCATACATCAGATAGAGTGTTATACAATCCACTCCCTGCTAAATCTTTCACTGATTCTTGGATATCTGTCAATCCGTTACACACATCATCAAGAGAATTGACACCACTTCCTCGAATATCGTCGAGTTTAGAGTTGATTAATTGCAGTTCTACTAAAATGTTTTCCATTACTGTTACGAGTTCATCCATAACATACCTCCGTTCTATCATATTTTTGACAATGTTAAATATTTTCGATGCGTAAACATAAAATCCTATTGAGATTTTATGCGCATTTGCTTTTTTATCAACTTTGCAGCGTAATCATCGGCAAATATTTTATAGTTTTCTAAAAGGTCTACTAGTGAGCCAGTAGGGACGCGCAAAATGTATCTCCACTCATTTTGAAACGCCGCGCCCAAGCTGAAACCAACCTTAGTATATTTATCGCCATTATAACAGTTCAGGACAAACGCTCTGTCTTCATCTGAAAGTTTGTTTACAGCTTTTCGTGTTCTATATCTATTAATAATGCGAATTGTGATTGCGGCGAAAACAAAGAACAGGACAAATATGACAATAATAGATGCGCCATAAATAAACACTCTAAATCGTAAATCATCGTTGTCGAAGTAATAGTCCAAGCCGAACCCTATGATTACTCCAATAAATAATAATACAAAAAAACCTGGTTGCAGCTTAAAGCCTGCCAATTTTGTTAATGCTGCGAAAAAATCCTTAATGCGCCACCTCGTTTCAAACTTAGATAAAATATTTTTACATTATCGCAACTATCCTACTGCCATCAACGACAACCCAACCTTTTTTAACCGCGACTTTTACAGCAATCTTAATCGCCTTAATCATACTCTCCGTACATCGAGCGAAGCCAAACACCCTTGAAACCTCGCGATACAGGTCGTCATCATCAAGACCGATTTGCAAGCTAACAATATGCTTTATTACAGACGCAATTTCCTCCGGCGAGATATGTTCAATGTTGCGGCGTGTTCTCGCATCAGCAGAAGATGGCACACGGAACTCATCATAGGAACTTGGGTCTACACCGCTACTCCAGTAAAATTCCGCATCGCCATATGTGGTTTTCGTTAGCCCCATATTTCTATATATCGAATTGAAACGGTCGTTGATACGAT
>Ga0123355_10013016_pt1 | contig 12922 bp, 8 predicted proteins | sample TergutEmb28metaG_3_FD_89872 | JGI IMG/M metagenome (GOLD analysis project Ga0123355, IMG submission 89872) | Embiratermes neotenicus P1 segment gut microbial communities from Petit-Saut dam, French Guiana - Emb289 P1 | ecosystem: Host-associated > Arthropoda: Insects > Digestive system > Gut ... | reverse complement strand
TATTAGGATGGATCTCCAGGAAGTGGGATGTGTGTATATGGACTGGATTGGGCTGGCCCAGGATAGAGACAGGTGGTGGACGCTTGTGAGTGCGGTAATGAACCTTCGGGTTCCGTGAAATGCAGGGAGTTTCTTGACTAGCTGCAGACCAGTTAACTTCTCAAGAAGGACTCTGCACCATGGAGTAAGTAAGTAAGTGCAAATTTGGGTACAAAATTGTACAATGAATTGCCTAACACAATAAACACATTAGAAAATATATAGCAATTTAAAAGAATACTGAAGTATTTTTTACTGCAACACATTTTCTATTCAGTGGAAGAATATATGTCCTCTTAGGTTCCACTATTACTTATTTATTAATTATTATGTAAGCTTTATTCTTAGTATTTAGTAATTCCACCAAACAGGACACTAAATATTATATATTAATGTGTAAGTTTTAATTGTATTTCATATTATTGTGTTCCACCATTGATGTAAATGTATTGCAAGTTCTTATTGTTATGTATATTGTGAATGAATATTTTTATGTAATGTAGGGAATGTGGACTAAGCTTGACATATCCAACGTCATATTTGTGACTGAATGGAAGAATAAAGATGATGGACTGCTTCATTGTATTCCCATTTTTTTTTTTTTAAGTATTTGACAAATGCAGAATATATGATCAATAGCTGACCTGTTGTGTCGAAATCCACACTGATGATCCCCAATAATTTCCTGTGCATATGGAGTTAACCTTGACATGAGGATGTTGCATAAAATTTTGTACATACTTGACACAAGTGATAAGCCTCTAATTACTAGAATCTGTTTTACCACCCTTCTTACAAACAGGTACGGTGATCGACTCCTTCCACTCCTCAGGCAATTCCTCCTCATATCAAATAGAATTAATAAGTTAAAGGGATCTCATAGCAAATTGTTCTACCTCCTGCTTTCAATACATGGTGACTTGTGACTTTTTAATTTTCAATAGCCATCTCAGCAACAAAATTACTCAGCTCAGGCACTAGCGGCTCAGCTGTACGTATTTCTGTCTGCCTAACATCATTAACCCCATGTACATTCAATAATGAGAGAAATGGTTCCTCCTTCTAGCCACAATATTGTGGCAGTTAGTAACCCATCATGAAGTCCACATTATGCACCTCTACAAGTCTCCGATATTTTTATCTTACTGTTAGTTTTTCAAGGTCATCAATATTAGCTTACAGATACTCCTTTTTTCATCTACAATCATCACATCTTGCATTGTTCAGATTATGTACATTGCTTTGGTTTGGATTCTGTAACCACTGCATTTTAGACTGCTTCCTTTGATCTAACAATCGTAAACATTCTTCATCTAACCATGGTTTATGCTGCTTCAATTCATACAGACCTAGCCCCTTTTTCGCTGACGTTTGATATTCTCTTTAATGTTCTCCCAAGCTCTGTTTGTGTCCTCACTAGCACTTAAGTCTTCCAAAGCTGCAGACCCATAAGAGACCTTAATCTGATAGCGTTTCATAACCTCCAGTTCATTTAGCTTCCTGAGAATATTTCTTTCTACAACAAACTTCTGATCTGCTTGTTGAATTATAACCAATCTTTCCCTAACTTTTGCAACAAATAGATAGTGATCAGTATCACAGTCAGCTCCCCTGAAAGACTGTACATAGAGTACAGTCAGATGTCATCTCCTATCAACCAACATGTGATCAATCTGGTTGTGAGTCTTCCCATCAGAAGAGGTCCAAGTGTTTTTATGAATGTTTCTGTGTAGGATCATCCTGCTCTTAACAACTAGATTTTTTAAGAGGCAAAGTTTAATATTCTAATGCCATTATCATTACTATCCTGATGTATTTGTAATTGTAACTGTAATTTATTTAACATCCATACTGCTACATATGTAACACTTGGTCAAGTCAACACAGTACGTTTGAAGAGAAAAAGATTAAAGCTATGTTTCAAAGTACAAATTATTCAATCACAAAGTTAACTAATTGTAATAAAATATTTAACCAGATAACATAAGATATTGCTTTAAATGTACATAATTCACTAAAAAATTTCGTACTTTATAGTGAGATATTAACCATAATTATTTTAAACCAACAGACTAAAATTCATTTCCAGATTTGTCCCTTCATATTTCATTGACTTTAATCAAAACTAAAAACACATTCCATATATAAAAAGAATGATCCAGTAGAAAAGATTTCAATTCTACTTTGAACACTTTAAAACTTTCCAACTTTTTATTCCATTTGGCACCTTGTTATATAATCTAATCCCCATAGTTATCAAACATTTCTTAAAAAAATGATGTATTACAGATCTGAACATGAAACTCACATTTGCGTCTCATGTTATAGTCATGAATATTTAAACTTGTGTCAAATTTCCATTATGATTTTAAATACAACACATTATCTCAATGATATACAAAGAAGTCATTGTCAGAATTTTATAATCCTTGAAAATTTGTCTACGTGACTCTCACTTATCAGTGGCCCTAATTATTCAAAGTACCCTATTTCGCACAATAAGTACCTTTATACTATCACTCTCTCCACCCCAGAAAATTACTCATTGTCTCAAAAGAGACTGAAACTTTGCAAAATAAATAATTCCAAATATAAATGAACTTTAACACTTCTAAATGATTTAATAATATATGAAACCTTACTCAAGTTTAATCATATAGAATGAATATGGAAGCTACATTTTAAATTACCTGTAATGTTAAAACCTAAGAATCTCAGTTTTGATATATAAGCAATTTCTGAGTTTAAAGACTATACAGGGCATAATTACAGGTCTAATTTTATTGAATTGAAGTATCAATGACATTGTCTTTTTGGTATTTATTAAAAGATTATTATTTTCACAGCATATTTGTTTCAAAACCCTATTTAAATTTTGCTGAAGAGCATCCATGTCTTTATGTATAACAAGTAAGTTAGTGTAACTTGCAAATAAAATCATTTTTGCATCTTGAATGTTAAGTGGCAGCTCATTCATATACAATATAAATAAAAAGAGGTCCCAAAATTGACCCTTGTGCCACTCCACGTTTTATTTCTCTAAAGGAAGGTATGTATTTTAATTGACGTTTTTATCATCAACTTGAACTATTTCAACATACTGTGTCTGATGAGATAAAAAGGATTAAACCATGAGTTCGTAACCCTCTTATACCATAATGATTTAATTTGTTAAGCAGTATATCATGGTTGATCATATTGTAGGCCTTTGTAAGTTCAAAAAAATATTCCTGCTACATATGACCGTCTATCCATGGCCTCCTGGATACTTTATGCAGTTGTTTGGCTAGAGTTTCTGTTCATCTGTTTTATCTGAAACCACTCTGGTCATCAGTTAATATACTGTGTTTGATACAAAAAGTATTAACCGTTTTTAAATCAGTTTTCCCAAAATTTTTTAACAAAAACAATAAAATAGCTATTGGTCTGTAATAAGGAATTTCTTGTCTATCGCCTTTTTTTGTGTAGTAGTCTTACTTTTGCTATTTTCATCATATCAAGGAAAATACCCAATTTTAAAGAAGCAATAAAAATATGGACCACAGGTTTACCAATATACTGAATATATTTCATGATTAAAAATTCTGGGATTTCACCGAAGCCTGTTAAGGACTTGCCTCTTAATTTACGTACTACATTTTTTATTTCATATTCAGTAACTGGGTAAACAAGCAGTGTTGGAATTATGTTTAATTTTCATTTGCAAGGGCTGACTATTTACACAATTTTTATTTTTTGGTAAGATGGCCTCAACTATTCCAATAAAATGGAATTAAGCACATGCTACTTTTTTGCGACTTTGTTATTCTTCCTTTATCAATTTTTAAAACAATATTATGATCAAATTTTCGAGAATCCCAAATTTATTTGTTTATATTATGCCACAACACTTTTATTTGTGCACATAAAACAAACTTACCACTTTCTCTTTTTTTTAACATAACACTTTTATAGATTTTATGGTACAATTTTTATGTAGATGCTCATTTCCAATTGTTGGTTTGAAAATATCCTCCCACCCCAATTTTGCAATAAAGTCTCCTAACAAGACTTTTCATATGGTACTTAGGAAAATGATCAACAAACTGCTCTAATTCCTCATAAAAACTGTCTTTTGAATCACTACTTTTCTCCTCACTTGGTTGGTGCATACACATTCAAAACAATGATGTTACACGAGCAACCTCTCAGAACCATATATGACACCCTATCACTAACACACTCTACTCTCTTAACTTCTGACACTATTCCGTGATGTACAAAAAATCCTGTTCCCAGTTGATGATTTTCGCTTCCTTTGCCATAGTAAAAACATAATCCCCTGCTCTAAGAGTGCCTCCTTTGTCCCACCTAACTTCCTGTACACCCACTAAACCTAATTTGTATACTGCTAAAACCCTGGCTACTGTTGGAAGTGACACTGACCTATACAGGCTCCTTACATTCCATGTACCAAATCTCATGTTCCTTTTCCATGACTTAGGTCATACCACAGTATCAGTCCAGGCCCACGTCATATGTATGTGTTTCGTAACAAGGCCAGTTTTTATGGCGAGTTTTTATCACCTTGTCCAACCTCCAAGCTGATGGATACCCTTGTTGGTTGTCCACGACTGCTTATTCAATATATTTGGCAGCTACCCTCCACATTGGAGGCCGTTCCTCCATCTGCAAACTGAGGACGTGCCACTCTGGGGTGACAGGGACCCACCATAAACTACTACAGTACACTATCTTATTTTTACTACATGACCTGTGTACATCACGTAGTCCACCACTAAATAATATCCTGTGTAGTGTCATATCTGTCCCTTGGCTAGTGTGAATCAACACTGCTGATGCACAATACAGTGCCAGCCAAACCTGCATCTCAAAGAGGGCCAGTCTCTGAAAGGCCACTGAATTCTGGGTAGCATACTCGTCTTAGGGGCTGCAAACCCCTAAGCTTAGTCCCCTGCTTCCACTTTGGATTAACTATTACGGTTTATGAATCACTACATCCAGACAACACCTGCCTACACCAACATGCAATCTGCGTAACATATGGCAATCAACTAAAAGCATGGGAAATCAACATCTGTCTTACCAGCACCAGTAAAGGCATACCACACTTCCAAGAAAACAACGATCATGTATACATTGTTGAGTTACTCAGGGCAATACATATTTTTCAACTCAGGTACTTGGTTTGCCAACATTTTAATTACTAATAGTCAGTGCATATTCCTATCTCACTCATCACTATTCACTATCATCCCTCCTCACTGCACTACACTAGTCACTGTCCCAGCTTGACCAGTCTACTCAACAGTACCAAAATCATAGTAGTATCAGGAGCCACACAAGCACAGCCATCAGTTGTTTGTTACAATGGGAATCTGAGTGACACAACCTCCTGTAGCAACAGAGCTTTGGAAATCAGGTCCCTCAAACATATGTGTCATGTTTTACAAATTTGTGTTGAACCATGCACACTGTGCTTCAAAGTACCACATCCTCAACTGCTTACTTCATGCCCCTTACATATACATCTTGTTACACAAAATCACAAGTGCTTTATTTTCTGAATAATTGCCAACACAAGTTAATAAAAGAAAAAACTGCATATAAAGCATTAACACAGTTGTCTAGAGTACTTGGATTCCAAACAACAGACAAATGAACAATCATAAAAATCATAGATAAGACTGTGAGGAACAAACAAAATAATTTTTAACATTTGTAACATTCTAGCATGTTCAGAACACAACCGTCAGGCAACAAACCCTTTGAAGTTTGTAACTACATTACACTTTATCTCACTGGTTGTTTGCCATACCACACATACCCAAATATGAGACAAACCTGCATACAATATACCCACCACCACATACTCAAATTTTCTGGAAAACACCTACACAAATGTGTTCAACTTTGTACGCAATTATAAGGTGACACCCACCAATTTTCACATAATGGATTAGGAAAAAAAATGTTGTTTCATATTTGGGTGAATATGGCAATTACTACACCTCATGCTACATACCCTTTCTCCATCATTTGTCCACACGCCTTGTTGCACCACTCCAAATTCTCCTGTACCCAATTCCTTGTTTACTATGATTGCTTCTGCTGGTATGATGTGTTTATTGGGAACTTTTACTGCAGGCTTTTCCATGAATTCATCTGGTAATGTACACAATGTGGCTACTTGCTCCTCCTTTCGAAGCAAGATCTAAATAACATGTAATAAACACGAACTTAACCTTTGCAATGACTTGGTCTCCTGGCATTCAGATAGTGGAATGTCTTGAACATTAACTGTCACTGATCATCAGAGCTTGTCCCTCAAAATGGGTTGCACCATCAGGGAAGTAGTGTCCATATATTCCCTGGAAGCCCGGCTTCCCTTTAAATCTAACATCAGATTTTTTACATTGAAACATAAAAGTATGTAAGGAAAGTATTCAAATTCTGCACACCTAAGCAAAACATCAATACCAACTACAATAAAATTACCCTTTCCTTCTTTGTTTTTCCTACATTATTCAACAATCCCTTTCAATTTTGTAAGAAATTTGGAAATGAAAAGTGCAATAAGTTCAGTATAACTGTGCAGAATTGCCCAACCTGTTGGGTTATATTATGCAGTAAGTGTAGATCTGTGCACGTATTGTGCTAAAATGAAAATTCATTTCACAGAACTTAAGGGGATAAAATGGGACTGCAGGCTCATTCATTCATACTGTCAAAAAAAAAAAATAAAAAAAATAAATACTAATAATTTTGAAGTCTTTTTTCATTGTCACTCCTGTTATAGTTCCCAAATTTTGCAGTCTCACACTTGACATAGTTAGGCCTATACTTGCCATTACCTGTTCACTTCTTTTCAGGTACAGATCATACTTCCCATTGAAATCAGCTTTCAGAGTCCTCAAATAAATATGATGATGTAGAAAGGAGACCACAATTGTTCCACTACCCTTGCAGTAATTACAAATTAAAAAAAAAGTATGACTTGCATAAAATGTCCAGTTTAAGAGGAATGGGATTGTTGTTAGATGGTTCGACACATTTCTTAAAATGCTGAAGTCAGAAAGAAGAAAAATTCTTCATAAATCACCCATTTTTGGAGCAAAATAAATACCTCCAACAGAACAACCCTTTCCAAATTCCAGAGACTTCAGCGATCTAGGAGAGACTTATGTACATGAAACAAAACCAGAGGCACTAACTGCACACAAATGTTACATTCTTCCTTCAATCCGAAGAAACACCTGCACCAACCTATTTTTGACCTTTCAGATCTAAAATGAAGAAACACCTGCACCAACCTGTTTTTGACCTTTCAGATCTAAAATTCTAGTAGGTTTCTAAACAGCAGATAGGCAAGTTCTAACTATATTAAAAATTTGTCCTTCAATGAGGTTATTTCTCTCTATTCCCAACACCAGATGGTCAAAGTATTATTTTCACAGCATTGTGATTGAAGAAATTTACTCTACTGCAGATCATACCTTCTGTTTTTTTTTTATAATTCTTGGCAGGTGAACATGTGAGGTTGCAAAAGAAACTAAGGGAGCAATAGAAGGAAGCAATTTTGGTCCACTATTATGCTCATAGTCTGAAAATGATGTTGTCACAGTCTGCTACCTTTTTGAAACCTGTCAGAGTACTCTTGACCTCTCTCTGTACAGATCCGGAACTTCCTTTTTTTCAAAATCAACATAGAACCACAGCTTTTGTATGCTGAAGTAGAGAAAAAACTCAAATCAGCTGTTCCCATGAGGTGGAACCACAATAACAGACTACTGGAAACCGTGCAGAAACACAAAACTGACTTTGAAAATCTGTTCATAACAATAATAAGAATGGTAGTGACAGGAACCCAGAAAGTGTGTACTTTGCTCGTGGCTACTTGGCACTCTTGAGGGACTTGGATTTTAATCTTTTCTAAGCAGTGTTTTCAGCTATATTGCCCCAGGCCAACAGTTTGTTCCAGATTCAACCCAAGAGCAGTGACAATGTGTACTGCACTGAGAACAATGGTAACTTCAAGCTCCTTTTGCAGCAGTTTAGAGAAAACTTTGATTCTCTCTGGGAAGGAATTCTGAAGATGAAACCAAGTTCTTACTCAGTCAAGAGAAACAGAATGAAACCACTGGAGGGTGAAGATCAGAAATCAACCTACAACAGAATGTTTGCAGAGATGACTGATGTGCTAATTACAAATTTTTCATATTGGTTTCGTGATGCACCAAAACTTCTTTTTGTGCCTTTAGACCACAAACGGTTTACAAACTACCAGCACGATTTCCCCACTGAAGCACTGAATTGCCTAATGGAGACCTTAGCTTGGTGCTTTAACTGATGTCAAATCTCACAAAAACATGAATGAACTTCAGAAATATATAGGCAGCAAGAAGTGAAAGATATGTTCCCTCAAACCTACAAGCTTGCGGAACTTTCCCCAACAATACCAGTTACAAGTGTACCAAATGAGCAGTCATTTTCCAATCTCAATAAAATAAAAAACTATCTTCACAACATCCAGGGCCAAGGACGACTGTCATCCTTCTCAAACCTGAACATCAAAAGTCATCTGCTGGACAGAAAGTTGTTACAATCAATGTTCTTTGATGATGTCATCAATATATTTGGTATGTATCTAGGATGATCAAACCATGTTGCAAATCACAGGGTATAGCCCGAAACTTTTAAAAATTAGCATAAGTATTTTTCCATGCGACGCTCAGTTCAAAAGTTCTTGAGATCTGTGCTCTTTTGGGATGTTACACAGTGCAGAATGACAGGTTTGTGCCAATGTTTTAGGACCAATTATAAGTCCCATCTTCAAGGGCCAAGCACTTCTTGAACTGCTTTACCCTTGAAGATGGGACCAATAGGCTGTCTCAAAATGTCCGTATGAAACTACCAATCTTTGATGCACAAAATCTCAAATGAGCACAGATCTACTGTACACCACAGAGGAAGCCTGAAATCAATCTTTCTCTGATGAACACTCACACAATTGAGTATGTTTACTCCTCCCTTCTGATAAAAACCACAACACACCACTATGCACCATGTGATGATGAGGTTTGAAAGACCTAACACTTTCTATACTATAAAAAAAACAGGTTATCTCGAAACCAAATTATTCTGCCTTGATTGGTGTGTGCCAAGAGTAATGAAGAGAAAGTTCTTGTAGTCTCTTGACATTCTACACAATCAAATCAGAGTTTATAAACAAAGAAGTATAAAATTCCCATGAAAACATCAATTAACAAACCAATGGGAAAGAAATGGTTCAGGCAAATCACACCCCTTATCTTCATTGTAATGTGTGACAGTCAGTTACTAATGGCAAAACTTTTATCTTGATGATGTGGACAAGGAAGGATTTTTATCTCTGGGTAAAGTTGCCTGTAAAACTGCATAATGTAGCTACACACAAATACAATGCAACTGATGAGTTGCACAATATAATTATCACAACATTCAGGGCCACATGATTGCATGTGGTCAACCCTGCATGCTCTTTACTTTGGCATTTTCAACTGAAACAGATATTTGGAAGTGTGTAAATTGCATGCAGTGCTAGGAAACAATATCCCCCTCCCCCCAAAAAAACCAATAACTTTGCTACTATGTTTTCTTTCACCAACTTCTCAAAATTAGAACTTTATCTGGCTGAGGTTGTTGCAGCAATCCTCTGACCCAGCATGAATTACAATCAGCCTGTTTCCTGTGTTGCCATCTTCTAAGACTCCCTTCACTCCACACATTAGCCAGCATGTCTTAAATGTCAGACAGCTGTCAATCCATATCGCATCTAATTTAAAAAGAAAAAAAATATCTGCCCTTAGGCCTTAGTTCTAACTTAACCCAGGAACTACAATACCACCCAACAACACATGATCACTCTAATAAAATGGTTTCTTGCTTAGCCACTTTCACCATCTCAATGCAATGCTGTGCAGTATTAACGATTGCCGCCACCACCCCCCGGTCAAAGTACCACGTAAGTGTCTTTTCTGTAACATTACTGGAAGGAATTATTTTACACAAGACTGCCCAACAGCCCAACATATTTTTAACTGAAACACATAGGTTTCCAGTCAAAAACATTTTATGGATTGACCTCTTGCTCCATCACTGCCAAAGTCACAGCTTTTCTCATAATTAACTACATGTAGAATTCCATAATTAAATTCACCACTATTCTAAACTGATCACCATTATCAAAACTTCACAATAAATAATTAAAATGTTACTTCAAGCAATACACATAAAAATCATGAAACCAATTTTGTGTGGGCACTTGTGTATGTGCATCTGTTGTGCACATGCACAGGGCAAGTTTGTGTGTATCAGCTTCTAAAATGTTTAAAAGGGCAAGATAGAACTCTGTACCAAAGGTGTGTAAAATCAACACATCAATGCAAAGCAAACTCCACTTCTGTTGAAAGAATAAAATTAATGTGTGTGCATGTACATCACACACACACATACACACACAGTAGTGCACAACTGAAGTCTAACAGCCACCTCAAAAGTCTACGTGTCAGATGGGTGAAATCAAACTAGTAGCATACCGAGGACATACAAATAACAGGTACTACCTTGCAAAATTTATGTGCCCATGTGACCTGTGACCCAGAATTTGTGCATCCCTATGCAAACACAGAGTGTTTCAGAAGCAATCTGTCATACTGCAAAAGAATATTCCTTAGGTCAAGTTACAATGATATAACTAAACATACCTATACCTGATGAGTGATTTCAGGTTTCTGCCGTGACGCAGATGAGAACTGCGCTCTTCTGAATTATTATACAGCGAGTAGTTGTAATTCCTTACAATGTTTCGGGACCAGTAGTTCGTCCTGAAACATCCGTAATGAATTACAACTACTTGCTGTGTAAGAACTCAGGACAGTGCAGTTCTTACACCTATATATGAAGGTGAACAGTTACAGAGACAATGATGCTAGAAAAATGTGGCCTTCTTGCAGTGCAAGATACTGTACCTGTTTAAAATGATGTATTATCTGTACAATGTGCAGACCTGTCCTTGAGCTGCCAGTCAAGCCCAGCCAAGCCATATAGAGGTGAGTGTGTTATGTAAATTACTTGGAACCTTCAAAATGATTAAGGAACCAGTGCAAATTTTGTTTATTTAATCAATGTCCTAATTCTTATATTCTTATAATAAAAGGCAACAAGATGCACAATTTCTCAAATTTATTTGAAAAAGTACTATACATGTTTCGGGCAGGTTCACTGTCCATCATCAGGAGTATCTCAACACTGCATACACGCAATAGGTATTTGTCATGCTTAAATTTTAAAGGTGGGTAAAATTACTAGTGTATATACATGTACATTGTAGTTAAATTGTAAAACATGTTGTAGGTAAAATTCTATGTTATATAAAAAGGTTAAAATAGTAAATGTATTCCAGAAAATGCAAGAGGTTCTGCCGATATAGTAAAGTTCTTTGTTTACATACCTAGTTCTGTTGGCTGTCTGCTTGCATGGTCAGAATGGAACTGGTTTAGTTGTGTTGATGGTAGGGTATTGATCGGCTGGTCTCAAGGGCTAGTGACGTATTGAATGTGTTATGGATCAGCTGATATATGGGATTCTGTTCGCCTATATATTGTTCTGAAATAAGCTGCTTGTGTTGGTGGTTTGTTTGGATATATAGCTGTTCGTATGGTAATAATAGTGAAGTTTTGTTGAAATGTTTTAATAAGGTCATGGTGTTATTGATGAGGCCGTATTTGTGTTTGTTGTTTAGGATGTCCAATATATGACATTTGGCATGTGTTACACATAAGTTTATAGATGCCGCTCTTGTCCTGTTCCTGAGTATTACTAGGCAGTTTTGGTTTTGTGAGTTGTTGTATGGTACTGGTACTCTTAAAGGATATTCCTGTTTGTGTGCTTCAATAGGTTTGTGATTTTCCTTATTCTTGGGCTGTAGTATGTGAAGGTTGTCCATTTTTGTTTTTGTTATTTCTGTTGATTTGATCCTGGTTGGTTTTTTTGTGTTGTATTTGCAGGTTTAGATTTTGTATGACTTTGTGTGGGAAGTTACTTTGTGTGATTAGTTGTATTAACCCATTTATGCGGAGGTTGAAATTTTTTAATTTTTGCATGAAATTCATATATGTTACCTAGAAGAATTCAAAGAACAAGAATTTGAAGAGAAAAAAATTTTATTTTATTTCATTGTTGAGTTATGTGGCGTTCCAAAAATGGAACACTAGGCAAAACAACTACTACATTGTACATAACGTATAAAATCATGTTTCTTATCTGAGGAGGTGATGACACCTGCTATTCAGTGTGATATTCAACAGAACACTTCACATGTAAGGCAGCATCACATTTTTCACATCGAAAAGTGGTGTTCTTATGACATTCAGTACACTGCGTTTGCTTTCCCTGTTTGACTGTCACATGATTGATGCCATCATAACATGAGTCAAGGATGACCATGGGTCTCCAGATAATGGCATACCACACATCGAAGAAACTCCAGAAAATTCATTGGCTTCTCATCATATATTTTATTCAGTTGCCAAGCATTTTGTAATACTAATTCGAAACAGAACAAAAGAGGGCTTGAATACCATTTCTTTCCATGGATTGATGGCCGATACTTCTCAATGTTTTCATCAGCTCTGTCTAAGCCTTCCATGAATTGGTTATACACTTTGATCATGTTTGGCTGCTGAACTTGGATCGTCTTTTTCAGTTTCAAGGAATAACGATTGACAAGACACAGGGGATCGATACCAGCACCAGATGAGGCAGCAGTGACAACACTGTTATCATTCCATCTGCAGACAATATTGCCTTTGCCATCAATTCGATAATCGAATGTGCCTCTTTC
>Ga0123355_10013015_pt1 | contig 12923 bp, 7 predicted proteins | sample TergutEmb28metaG_3_FD_89872 | JGI IMG/M metagenome (GOLD analysis project Ga0123355, IMG submission 89872) | Embiratermes neotenicus P1 segment gut microbial communities from Petit-Saut dam, French Guiana - Emb289 P1 | ecosystem: Host-associated > Arthropoda: Insects > Digestive system > Gut ... | reverse complement strand
TTTAGCGCTTGGCAGGAAGTCTCTCATATAGGTGTAAAACCAATGTTCATTTATCGTCCATTTAGAACAGGTTTAAAAGGATTTTATGTGGGTTTTTATCCCAGTATAGGATGGCAGATTGAAGAAAGAATAAGATGGGATTATGATGGGGCTTCTAACATAAATTCTATTGAAACGCAAATAGGCATTGGTATCAATATAGGCAATAAATGGATATTTAATAATGGTTTTACATTACAGCTGGGAACCGGAATTGGAAGATCATTAATTATTTCCCAAGGAAGTTCTTTGGGTGGTGATTTTAGATTTTTTTCTGATGGAAGATTAAGTTTAAGAAATTTGGATATTCATATTTTAGATTTAAAATTCGGTGTTTCTTTTTAGAGATATTTCTTTTTGACTAACACCCAATTATTCATTTTGTCAAGTTTTGTTAATACAATGGGAACTACCCCAAATTTATAGCAAAAATCTGTAAAAAAACTTTACAAAATAAAAAATCCCATGATACAATTATATTAAGACAAAATTTTATTAGGAGGTGTGTTATGAAGCACGCAAAAAACAGAACAGGCGGCGCAACCGCAACTCTGACGGCATTGCTTTGTGCAATGATATTCATTGGTTGTGGAGGGGTAAAGATGGGTAACGGAGAAATGCTAACTGCAAGCGCAATGGAGCAATTAAAAAGGGATTACTTGGAACAAATAATTAAACCGCTTGATCTCAGTATTAGTCTTGAAAATTTGGAAATCGAAAGAGTGTACGGTGTTTTTGACGAACATGTTGTAGTGAGATTTAATACTGTTATAGGATTTCCGTCTGTGGTGACACCAATTGAAATCGGTGGAGTGATGATTGATTGGAATTTTGCATTCAGAATAATAGCTTGGAAAGATAGTCAAGTATTTACGCTTATTTCTGCGCAAGAGAAGAATATCCTCTCGCAAGAAAATCTTCGGGAGATAGTGCTTTTGCAAATTAAGGAGGGAAAAACAAAATGAAAACCAGACAAAACGGAAAAGGCAGTGTTTTTTGCACAGCCCAATATTCTATTTCTTGGAGGTCTATTATGAAAAAAGACAAATTTTCGGTTTCCGCCAAGTGCGGGTTGATTACGGTATTTCTGGCTTTCGCTGTATTGCTCAGCGGGTGTGCAGAGGGACTTTTCGGCGGCGGCCGGCAGGCAGGGGCGGGACATGATAAAATACCAGACCCAGGCGGTGATTTTACATATGATGTGGTTTTAGTGACTTTCACCGAAGAGGCGTCACTCCTTGACAAAACATGGGGACCTTCCGATTTCCCTGAATTTGCATTTTCTGAAATAAGAGCAGAAGAAAGGCCAGATAATCTAGAATTGATAATACAATTGACAGGTGGTTGGAAAAGGTTCATGGTTTTCTATTTGACAGAGCCGAGCAGAGATAATGTGCTGCGGGCGATTTATCACTTGCAGAAAAGAGTTGAAGTTCATTCCGTTTTTCCTAACGGAATAGCAACAGGTGGGGTTTAAACTAAATATTAAGGAGAAAGTTTTATGAGAAAAATTAAGAAATTATTGATTGCATTAGGGATCGGTTGTTTGTCTTTAGCGTCTTGCACTTTCGGTTCTGCGGAATATGATAAAATACCAGACCCAGGTGGTGATTTTGCATATGATAATGTTATGGTGTTTTTCACCGAAGAAGCGTCACTCCTTGACAAAACATGGGGACCTTCCGACTTCCCCGGGTTCGCATTTTCTGAAATAAGGGATAACGGATTGGTAGGTACGCGGAGGTTCTTGATCTTTTTTTTGGCGGAGCAGAGCAGAGATAATGTGTTACGAGCGATTTATTACTTGCAGAAAAGAGTTGAAGTTCATTCCGTTTTTCCTAACGGAATATCAACAGGCGGGGTTTAAACTAACTAAAGGAGAATGACATGAAAAAAAACAATTCCCGTCATGCTGCCAGCCACGCCTCCCCGTCTGCCGATCTTATATGACTTGTGTATAGTAATTTTGCAATCATATAAGGTAAGTTTTCATGAATTGGAAACGAATGCAATATAACAAATTTATAGCAAAAATCTGTAAAAAAACTTTACAAAATAAAAAATCCCATGATACAATTATATTAAGACAAAATTTTATTAGGAGGTGTGTTATGAAGCACGCAAAAAGAAAAGGTGGCGCATTGTGCGCAGTTCTGACGGTATTGCTTTGTGCAATAGTATTCATTGGTTGTGCGGGGAACGGAGATATTGTTTTGAAAATCGCAGAATTGGATCCAGTTATTGAAGCTCAGATAAAACAAGATTGGGAAGAACAGTTTGGCTTCCCATTCCATTTTGATTACTACTTAGGAACATACAATGGTGCAGTAGTTATATTCAGAGTGGGTGATGACGCATCAATAAGGATACAAGTTATTGCGGGAGTCACTTTTACCCACTCGTTGCTTTCCGAAATATTTGTCTGGAAAGAAAATGTTTTCTTTACTTTGGAGGAGGCATACGAAAGCATTTTGACGCAAGAAAATATTGTTACGGTTGGCAATACGTTCAATAGAATACGTCAAAATAAGGAGGGATCATGAAAAAGAAACTATTTTTAGCGGCTATCCTGTTATTTGTAGGATTATTCTTGATCGCTTGCAACGGTACTCCAAAGGAGGTAAATGTGCCAAAAGGTACTTTTTACAGCTTGCAAGAAGCATATGATGGCGGCTTCATTACTCGAGGCGATATTAAGCACATTTCCTATTTTGCGACAGGACGTGTAGTAGAAGTTCTAGATGCAACAGGAAATGAATGGGAAATGGAATTGCATCAGCCTGAAAATTACTGGACGAAGATTAGAAAAATTGATTTTACACCGCAAACCCCCAATCCCTTTTTGACCAATATCAGCCCAAAAGTCATCTCCGACATGAAGTCAGCATTTTATGCGGCCAACAAGGAGTTGATGGACATTTCGCTTCAACAGGAAATAGAAAGGGGAGATATCCGTAGAGGAACAACAGCACTAGACACAATCAGCATTGATGCTTTTTATGGGGAGTATAACGGCTCTTATGCCGTACGTATCACTTCAAGTCTTTGGGGATATGGTGATCTTGCTATTCATCAATTAGCATCAAACATAGGATGGGATTTTGGAGTCGGACCATATATAACAATTTTTAAGATGGACAGTATTGCGCCGCAAAGGAGTGAAAAATGAAAACTACAATAAAAAAACTTGCAATAGTGCTTTCGCTTTTTATACCGTTTGTGCTTTTGACCGGGTGTACCAACGATACAATAATGGATTGGGCAAGCAATGCAGAGCAACGAAGCCTTGTGAACAGCACAATACACAATACCGATACTTTAGTGGACAGTACAATATATAGTGCCGCTACTTTAGATGATGATTTTGAGGACGACACAATTTTGGTCGTGCTTACAAGAATTGCAAGTAGAAATTTTACGAGCCTTACGCCAATGGATTTTCCTGAGCTTGAACTTTCGGAAGTGATATGTCTTACGCCGGGGTTAGAACAAGCACAGGCGCAAATAGCGGCCAGTTTATCTGACAGGGCAAGTTCGTTTTATTATGACTCTAATTGGAGTCTTGATATTAACCAGTTCAGACAAATTTTAATGTTAAGGCTTGCTAATCCGTGTCGTGAGAATGTACTTGATGCGATTCGTATACTTGAAATGCGTGAGGATATTCACAGCGCAGAGCCTGATTACAATTTTCAAATTGACTATGTTATTGAAACCCCTTTTAGCCTTGAAATGCTTGAGTCTTTTACGACATCTACTAGTTTATGGAATTTAAATGCAATTAGTGTTGGAGAAGCACATGCACTTACAAGCGGCGTTAACACAGTTAGAGTGGGTTTGTTAAGCACGGGTGTTGATGCTAGTCGCCCTGACTTGGGTGGCGGAAGAATTTATCCTGTAACGTCTCGTGGGGTTAACCAGCCAACAGGGTCTCAAAATTTTCACCCAAATGACACATCAAGCCCTTTAACTGACCCTGCAGGTCACGGGTCGCATATTGCTGGAACAATTATAGGAACAACCGTTGGCGTTGCTCCAAACATTAGATTGGTTTCTCTCAAAGTAGCAACTGGTCCCAATATGGCAGGTTCGTATAACAGCAGTGCAATTATTGCCGCTATACAATACGCAGGGCAAATCGACCCAATAAGAGGAGGTTTGAGAATTCCTATTCTTAGCCTTAGCCATCAGGCGCATAGAAACAATGTAACTGTGCGCAATGCTATTCGAGGTTATGCGGGTTTATTTGTAGGGTCTGCGGGGAACGCAAACGGAAACGCAGATAATCTATACCCACTGATAAGAACAGATAGAATTGATCGTAAAATTGTGGTTGGGGCGACAATGATGTTTGGGAGCAATGAACTGAGATGGTGGAATTCTAATTTTGGCGCACAAACAGTTTGCGTTTTTGCACCAGGACATGACATCTGGAGTACAGTGCCATTAGTAGTAAATTCCAGTGGTTTTCGATTTGCATCAGGCACCTCAATGGCAACACCTCATGTAGCGGCCACCGCCGCCTTAATGCTTTCTGTTAATCCAAATTTAACGCCTGCACAGATAAGAACGGCGATAATTAACACTGTTGACATACATCCTAATTTGCCGGTAAACCTAAGCGTTTCAGGAGGTCGCTTAAATGCTTACAGAGCAGTTAGTTCTGCTCTAGCTACTAACTTCCCCACTATTCGTAATATACAAATGAATATTCCTTTAGCAAATACAGCCTCAGTATCGACTATCACCGCAACAACTCAATACACAGGAACTGTGACGTGGGCTGATATTAATGGAACCCCGCTGGGAACAGGGCAAAGGTTTGTTCCCAGAATACAGTACGTAGCAACTATTACATTGACACCAAGGGCTGGGTTCGGCTTCTCCGGAATACCGGAGGATTTTTTCACAGTTGCGGGAGCACTATCGGTAACTACTAATAACAATATTGTAACAGTTGTTTTTCCGGTTACCAATAATATCACTTCAAGTGCAATGAGTGTGATTGCGCCTGTTGCTGGTTTTGCTCCAACGCATAGTGTTAATTCAGCCCAATACACAGGAACTGTGACTTGGGCTAGTATTAATGGAACCCCATTGGGAATAGGGCAAAGGTTTTCCCCCGGAACACAATACGTAGCAACTATTACTTTAACTGCAAGAAGCGGTTTTGATTTCACCGGTATACCTGTAAATTTTTTCACAGTTGCCGGAGCATCACAGGTAACTAACGCAGCCGAAAGCAACATTGTAACAGCCGTTTTTCCGGCTACTGCCAGGACTGTTACTAATAGTACAGTTCAAGGTGTGCCTGTTCCTGCCGCTTTTGCTGAAATAAAAACTGTAATTGGTCATGGAGGTCTATTTCCTTCAGGGCGGTATTCAGGAAACATATTTTGGCACACTGATAATATCTTCTTTAATGAGTTAACGGAATATACCGCAACCATCTTCTTGGTTCCTCCAGCAGGTCATACTTTTTATGGAGTTCCTTCGAATTTTTTTACTGTTCCGGGAGCAACTTCAGTAACCAACGCTGCCAACTCAGGCGTACTCACAGCCAAATTCCCAATGACAGGCGAGCACGGAGAGTCTCCTATGTATTCCTTTGATATAACCCTGAACATTGAAGCTTTTTCTGCTGCAATTGGGACATTTGACTTACATTCAGATCATTTCTGGACTTTTTCCGGAAATGAAGACACATTTATGCATCCGGTATCTTTTGATCCTGATTCTGATGAGTTATGGAATTATCTGGAATTTGATTTTTCCAGCTTTTGGGTATTCCATTATCTGTCCATGATGAATTTGTCAACGATTGTACAGCTCTCTGTTACAATTCCGATTGCCAATCCTGATGTACACGTAATTAATTGGGTAATGGATATAAAGATTTCTGGCAACGGTGCGGAATTACTTTCCAGTAGTTATGTTGTAGTTGATAATCATGCATGGACAGAGCTGCCGGTTACAATTTTGCGTACCGGCGGTTCATTTTACGCAGAGACCAATGTTTTGTCATCCTTCATAATGCTGGATCACCCGGATTTTTATGGACCGATAGCGAGATTTACCGTTACTAGAGGTTTGTGGACTCAAATTCATCTTCCATGGACGATTGAAAATTTTGGTGCAGTTTCTCAACCCTTAGCTTTGGATATTTGGGAGTGTTGTTGTGCATCATTGTTTGATTATCTGAAAATACCTGCCAGAATGTTGAATTTTCTTCGGCAGAGTAATGCTGGTGGGTATATGTTTCTTACTATTTATGTTCCTACCTATCCAAGCGCATTTCCGACAAAATGGCGTTTGGATATATGGATTGATGGTGACGGTATTCAATTGATACGCAGCGAGCCTTTTAGATCAAGTTCAGATGATGACGACGTTCAACTGATACGCAGTGAACTTTCGGGATTACGTTCCGTTAACTTGATGGAAATGCCAATAATTGTTAATCCTGCCAGCGGCATTTTTGGCGGCCGCTTTTAAGTATTTGTAAGGCTGCGGTTTGTACTAGTGTTCTGTCTTATTCAAATGACAATGGCACGTTAACCGAATAAGACAGAACTCTAGAGCCGCAGCCGTGCAGATTGCTTTTTCAACTTCGCTTGAGTATGCGCCGTTGATAAATGTGTTTTCCCCCTCCCCAATCATTGATTTTTTTTTGTAATTGCTGTATTTTCTGTGTAAAGAGGGTTCATTTTGTTTATATGCTTTGCCTGCGTGATGTCTCACGAATGATTTGGCTTGGTCATGCGAAATAACCCGCCTGATTGCAGGATAAACAATACAAGGAGTTTCTATGAACAAGAAATTCAAACTTTTCGGAATTACAGTGCTTACCTTAAAACATCGGCGTTTTAAAGGCGTGTTTGCCTTAGCATTGTTATTAAGCTTTGTGTCAATTATGGCTTTGACAGGATGTGTAGAAGACATCGATACTCCCTCTCCTGATCCAATTATTACGAATATTAGGGTTTTGGGAAATGAATATAATTCAGGGATTGTGTTTAATGGAGAGACAGGAACACTGAATTACTTCATCGAAATCGAAGGTGAGCATATTTTCCCTGTTAATCTTCATGGACAGGGTGTTCAGATCGGGCGCTTCGTAGGAGGCCAAGTACAGCCAAATCCGGGCATCTCGATAAGCGCTGAAACGCCGAATGTGACAGCTTCGGGGCAAAGATTCCCGCTTGTGATTTCAATCGATGCGTCTCGGGAGAACAATCTTCTTCCGGATGGCTTTTCTTATGGTACTATTGTTTTGGCAATCTCGGTACGAGGCAGAACTGCGGCTTTTGAGGCTCAGATCGACAATACTTCAATTTCGTCAGTTACAGTTGTTCCTCATCCTACTGACCCCGGAACAGTTTTTGGGGGAACACCGGGAACTTTAAACTATCGAATCACTGCTGTAGGTTCCGGTCTTCCGGTGTCTTTTACCGGTGAGCACGTTAGATTTCAAGTGCGTACTCCGGAAGGCGGTTTTACAGACCTTCCGCCCGGAATTTCAGTAAACCCGGGCAACATAGTTGCCAGCAGTATAGTTGCACCCCTTAGTTTTTCTGTTGACAGACCTGCCGGAGCTACTTATGAACTGCGTGCGCTTGTTCGTCAACGCCCTTCAAATTCTTTTTATATTATAGTACAACCTTCTTCGCTGACCGGAGATGTTGCCATAAGCGGAACTCCGGCTGTTGTGGGGCAGCGCTTGGAAGCGGTTACAGATGGCCTTATCGGCGAAGGAGCGTTTGATTTTCAATGGCAGCGCGGAACAGGCCTGACTTTTGAGGATATAACGGGAGCCAATAACAATTATTATGTTGTACAGCAAGCAGATATTGATAATCAAATTCGAGTGATTGTCGGTCGTGAAGGTTTTACAGGTAGCGTCCCCAGCAGCGCAACTAATGTCGTATCAAACCCGGGAGATACTCCTCTTGCGGGAACGTTGACTACAAATACAGCGGCTCAGGCAGGGCAGACTTTGACAGTGGCTGTATCAGGTCTTTCTTCAGGCGCTACAGCCAACTTCCAATGGCAAAGAAGACATGAAAGCTCTTTAAATTTTGTTGATATTTCCGGCGCTACAGGTAATACTTATGACGTACTGGATGATGACGCAGATTTCTCTATCAGAGTAATTGCTGTCAGCCCCGGTTTTAGCGGTTATATTGCCAGTGCGCCAACTGATATTGTTCCGGCTCGTTTGGTAGGTCAATTAATTGCAAGATTACACGAAATGAACGTTCTGCCCAATGAATTCTCTATTACGGCTGTTGTTGCTAATGAACAGATTGCCCCCCAAATGTTGTATTTTGGAGGACGCAATACTGAAATTACCATAACTGGAGAATCGAACAATATCTTGACCCTTAACGGCACTGGTCCCATGTTTACGGTAGGTCGAGGGGTTATTCTGATACTCGAAAATATTGAATTACGCGGCATACATAATAATACAAGTGCTCTTGTTTTAGTGGATGGCGGGATGTTAATAATGAGAGAAGACTCAAGAATTACTGCTAATACTAATGTGGCATTATCTCCTAACCTTTTTGGCGGCGGTGTAGCCGTCACCAATAGAGGCGATTTCTTGCTCGAAGGCGGTACAATCTCCGGCAATAGAGCCCAAGAAGGAGGCGGTGTATTTGTTCATGGTGATTCCGAGTTTAATATGCAAAAAGGAACAATAACAAATAATACTGCGGTTGCGGAAGGCGGCGGTGTTTCTATCGACAATGCTGTATTATTTATGCGTGATGGCGAGATTTCCTCCAACGATGCCCTAAGAGGCGGAGGAGTGGCGGCTCATCATGGCGGTCGTTTTGGTTTAGAATACGGTACAATCACCGGCAATACCGCAAGACAAGGCGGCGGTGTGTTTATTGGCCTGGCCAGTCTGTTTGTAATGGATGACGGCGAAATCTCTGGCAATACGGCATCCGGCGGTGTTGGTGCAAATACCAGTACGGGCGGCGGAGTGTTCTTGCTCAGCCCCAATTCTAACCCATCCATTAACAGGGCAAGATTCACTATGTGGGATGGAATAATCACCGGCAATAGTTCTCTGAACGGAGGCGGTATAACTGTGGATCAAGGCGGTCTGTTTGTTATGGTAGACGGTGAAATTTATGACAATTCCGCAATCGGTGCGGCTGGCAGCAGTGGCGGAGGTGTCTTTATTGGCGGAGCGACAAACAATATTGGTATGTTCAACATGGAAGGCGGAAGAATAAAAAACAATACCGCTGTAAATACAGGCGGCGGTATACGTAACCATAATGGACAAATGGCAATATTTGATGGTGAAATTTCCGGTAATCATGCTACAGGTGATCCTAATGCTACTCCTAATCCTACACCCGGCTTAGGCGGTGGGATATTCAATTCCGCCGGAGGAATTTGGATGTTTGGCGGTAATTTATCTGAAAATGAAGCCATGCAAGGCGGCGGAATAGAAAACAGAGCTACTTTTTGGATCGAAACGGGTATTATTCACGGAAGTAACCATCCGTCTAATGCCAATATTGGTACTGACAGAGGAGATGTATTAGTCACACAAGGGGGGCTCTCTGCGCGCGGCAGGTTTACCCCGGAAGGTTCTTTAATAGATGGGACTGGTTTTATAATTCATAGTTCCAACGTGGTTGGTATTCTTGATTTCACTCTTCATATGGAAGATGGAGAATTTGTGATTCCGATCACTGCGACTGGCATGAACCTAACAGGAATACCTCCTCAATATATTGGTAAAGAAGGGCGGTTGCTGTTAAGAGGTCTTACATTAGACCAGATTGCGGATACGATAATAACAGCCGACTCCGCTTTTACTTGGCCTGATTGGAATATACCTGTGGGAAACAGGAATATGAGAATACAGTTCTGGGATGTCAGCGGAAGTGAAGATGTACTTTATGCTACTTATCGGACAATAGCTCCAATAAATCTTGGTATAGGAGTCACAGACATAGCTTTTAGCAGTTTTGAGGAATTGCCCGCCAATCTGGTTGGATCAATTAACATTACAGGGATAAGCGGCTTAACACCAAACTGCGAGACTGCCTTGCTTGCGTTCACCGGCAGTGATCCTGAAAACGAGGAACACTGGACTTTAATTGGTATAATAGGAAGATCTGTCGCTTCCCCGGTCGTTATTCCGGTTATTGATATGGAAGACGGGGTATGGGATATTCGTGCTACATCTTTCCACTGGCAAACCGATGTGATTTCGGGGATTCGCTCATGGACAGGGACACTCACTGAAGGAGCCAATACAGTACCATGGTCAGAGTTTGTTTTGGAGACTCGATCATTGTCTCGCTTCGGAAACAACGTGAACTCTGCTAGAATTTTGGAATTAGGCCGTTCCGAAAGCGGTATGTATTCGGAAAAATTGACACCGGCTAATCGGCTTATACACACCGAAATGTTAACGCTCCCCGAAACGGCAATAAGCTTTGAAAGGCTGTTTCACAATGTGCCTTTCAATAGCGGGATGCGCGGACAGCAGCCTGTGATACTTATGCCTCAACTTGAGGTTAAACAATAATCAAAACAAAGAGGCTGTCTGCGGAATACGTGGACAGCCTTTTTTTCCCAAAACTATTGATTTTTTTTCCCAATTACGATATTTATATTAGTAAGAGGGTTGATTGCCTATGTGCCGTGTCACACATCGCAAGTTGTGTACTTGAGTCATGCTTCATCCCGCCTGATTGCAGGATAAACAATACAAGGAGTTTCTATGAATAAGAAATTCAAATTTTTCGGACTTATCACATTTACATTAAAACAATTGAGTTTTAAGGGAGTATCAAAGTTCCTTATTAAGCCTCTCTTGACTTTTCTCAACAACCTTATTATTTTTTAATATAGTAACTGATATTTTTTATCTGCACGAATTTATCCGTATTTAAAGAGAATAATTTTATGAGTTACATACCCGATCCCCCAATTTGGGAAAAGTGGGTGTATCTATTATATTTGATTTTAAACCTAAAAAACGAGGAGTATATTATGAAGAAAAACAAATTACCAAGGGCACTTGTTACAACATTGTTGTTAAGTTTGGCGTTAGTTACGACTTTGACCGGCTGTGGAGACGACGATCCCGCTCCCCCGTCTGCCAGAGCCAGAAGTGTTACAGTTATGCCTAATACAGAAAATCCCGGAAGCGCTTATCAACAACGGGAAGGGACGCTGAACTACTTTATCACAATCGAAGGTGATAGCGGTATATTCCCGGTTGATTTACTTGGAAACAATGTTCAAATCGGGCGGCTTGTAGCCGGTCAATTCCAGGAAGTAGCCGGTTTGTCTATAAGCTCGACAACACGATTTGTGGCGGCTTCGGGATGGGAAACGGCTCTTACACTTTTAATTGATGGTGATTTAATACCGGCCGGTACTCATTCTTTTGCCATTTTGGTACATGGCGTAGATGCCGTTTTTCAGGCGGGAATTCTAGACCCTGCCCCGGTAAGGTTTGCGATTGAAGAGCTTCGCAATCTGTGGGACGTTGGTAATCTGCCTTCGACTTTAACAATTTCGACAGATATAGGAAACGAGCTGCTACGCCCCCAATTGTTGGCTTTCGGCGGAGCTTCGGTAGCAATTACAATAAGAGGCACATCCTCGAACAATACTCTTACCCTTGCCGATACCGGCCCCATATTTACAGTTGGTACGGGAGTTACTTTAATTCTTGAAGATATTGAGTTAGTCGGTATAAACAACAATAATAACTCTCTGGTAGTATTAAACGGCGGAACCCTCGAAATGAGATCGGGTTCAGTGATTAGGGGAAATACCAGCGATAATGTTGCAACCGGCGGCGGAGTTACTATTAATGCCAATGGCACATTTAATATGTCCGGCGGGACAATATCTGGAAATACGGCTTCTTCTAATGAAAACAATGCCGGCGGCGGCGGTGTCCGTATCAACCACGGAACATTTAATATGAGCGCAGACGCTGTGATCACCGGGAACCGGCAATTAGGCGGCGTTAACGTTAGCAATTCCCTCGGAGGCGGAGGAGTGCGTGTTTCCGGCCCTACTGCTACATTTAATATGCTTGGCGGGACAATTTCCAATAACAGTGCCACTCGTAGCGGCGGCGGCGTGCGTGTTGTTGCCGGTAGATTCCACATAAGCGGAGGAACTGTCTACGGCACTAATGATGCGGCAGCTCTCAGAAACACTGCGGCACGTGAAAGCTCGCTGTCCACCGAACCCGGTTTAGGTCAGCCGCCTGCAAACTTTGCTCGTGGAACCGCTTTAGTTGGTACAACATTCAACACTATTAACGTTGGTAATTCCGGCTTGGGTATAGGGACTAATTTCACTGTTGAAGTGGCAGGCGGTGCCTTGTTACGGCCTATTGCCCCCGAAAGCTTTACTGTTACCGGGATAGACAGCGAACATGATGGGAGATTATTCCGTGTATTACTGCGCGGTGGCGGAGATTGGATTTCTCTCGGTGGTGTAGAAACAGAAATAACGATTCCAGATACAACCATTGAGGTCTGGCCCGTATGGACTGTAGGATTAGGTGATTGGGATCTGGCTCTGGAGATATGGGATTTAGATCAAGGGAATGTATCTGATCATGTATTGGATTTAGAATTAAAAGAAAACGAATATCTTACACTAGAGCTTGGGAAAGATAACTTTATAGCATTTAGTGACTTTACGGTGCCGACAAGAGTTACCGGAGTAACCATCACCGGTATAGAACAGACATATATTACTGACGGTGCATGGCGATTATACTCATCAGACAACGGCTGGGATAGCTGGATTAACATTCCCGGACCCGGATTGGTTATTGCTAATTTTCCCGATAATTCCGTTGCCGTCAATTTGTCCGG
>Ga0123355_10013014_pt1 | contig 12923 bp, 6 predicted proteins | sample TergutEmb28metaG_3_FD_89872 | JGI IMG/M metagenome (GOLD analysis project Ga0123355, IMG submission 89872) | Embiratermes neotenicus P1 segment gut microbial communities from Petit-Saut dam, French Guiana - Emb289 P1 | ecosystem: Host-associated > Arthropoda: Insects > Digestive system > Gut ... | reverse complement strand
ACGCTTGTGAGTGCGGTAATGAACCTTCGGGTTCCGTGAAATGCGGGGAATTTCCTGACTAGCTGCAAACCAGTTAGCTTCTCAAGAAGGACTCTGCACCATGGAGTAAGTAAGTAAGTATAATACAGGAAGTAACTTAATGAGGTTATTTTATTTATTTTTTCTTTGTAGCGGACCAAACTCCCACTCCCACTCGTTTCATCCGTAACTGTGAAGAAGTTGGTTTGTTTCAAGATCTGCAAAATGTCAACCCTTTTGAGGAAACTTTTCGTAAGGCTGTTGAAGCTGTGAAGACTGGAGTGGGGCCCCTGCATGAGGTATAGTTACTACTGAATACACTGAGCAGATAAGCCCATTGAGTAATGATAGTGAAATACTTTCACCACACTTATGGATTAAATTCCTGGATAGCATTTATGTATTACAGTTTTTCTCAGTTTCTGTTTGCATGTTATTGTGCCTTGCATAAAGCTGTGATGATCTGTTGCTCTGTTTTTTACAGTTTTTTGATTACCGAAGGCACAGTGAAATTTGTCTGATGTGTATGTGACTGAATGTCAGCTACGTGGCTGACTGTATTTATTGTGAGTTGTTATAATCTCTCGCATTCTCTTTGCTGCTAGAGGACAGTCACTGTCTGTCTTCTCACTCCTAATTCTCATAGTTATTCTTTCTTTCAGTTATAAGTAAGTTTTGTATTTGATATAGCATTTTAAATAAAATAAAAAAAAATATTCCCCATTTGTGATTTAATATTTTCAGTATCCCTTACACTGCATTCCTGTTTTGCATCGTGAAATGCTCGTCCTGTATCTTGATAAGGAAAACAACTGTTGGGCATGTCTTTTGTAATTTTGAAGATAATGCATCTTATAAACCACCACCTTGTCCGTTCACATCATCCCAATCCATACATAATCATCGTGTAATTTCTTATTGTGTAATGCTGCATTTGACACTGCACCATGCTCTGAATCAAGAAACTATCACCTTGCAGCAGATCGTAGTCATTAAGGAGTAGATAGGAGTGTTTGCCTGGTCTACAGATACATAAATTTTCTTGACTTTTGGAGCTGTACAGTCCATATTTTGTATGTTTTCAATGGATTATCTATTGTCTATAAGTGCACTGTCAGAAGTGTGCTTGTGAGCTACTTCGGGCATATATAATAAATGTAAATAAGCTTATAATCATTTACAGGTGGATGCCCTGAGTGAACCAACAGGCACTGATGACACACTACACACACCTCATGTATTTCCACATATTATAGAAGATTCACCATCAAACGGCAGTTCGGCATACAAGTCTGTGGCTACCTCGTTCATTTCATCTACAGCAATCATAAATGAAAATGGAAGGAAGAAGTCCAGGTACATTATAATGAGACTGGTGTGATGTTAAAACTAATCACCTAACTAATTTTGGCAATGTTACTATAAGACGAGCGTTGAAATAAATGTGGTATTATGTCTGAGAGGTGTTCTGTCTCAGTAATGCTTTACTGTATAGAAATAATGTACATAACATAAAATTATATCCAGAGTCCGTGATATCTGTATGAAATTTTCCTTATGTTTAATGGGATAGGACAGTGCGAGCTTAGCAACTTCTCTGGATAGAGACAGTAAAAGGGCTCATTAATTGCATTTGTAATATGTTCTTAAATTAGGCAGAGGCCATCAGTGAGTGTTGTCCGTGTGAATCGTACTATGAAACGTGTACAAAGTGGCTAACTGTGCTTATTACTTTCTTTGAAATTTGTAAGAAGCATTTATATACCTAAACTTTGTACTCTTAATGATGTCTTAAAATAGAGTGTGAGTGACAGTATGTTGGTTCTAAAACCTGGAGGTATTTTGAATGGTTAGTGTGGATTCTTTCCCCAGAGGTAAAGTTACCTGGGCATGAAGCTGACCACTCACCTGTATCAAGTGCTGGGTGTACAATTGAGTGGATCTGTACCATTGCTTATCTTGTGTACCTTTATGTTGTGCACCTTGACGTTACCTTTACCTTCAACTGGCTGGAGAAATTGTTGGTGTGGAGGTTCAGTCTCTGGATTTCCCTTAACTCAAATATCAAATCTTACCCCTTTGAGGGTCATTTAACAGGAAGGCTATACAGAGATAGTGACTGGAAACATACAGTAAAAATTGTGACAGGTTTATTGAACCCTTGTGATGCATTAAATCACTACTGTGACTGTACCTAAATTTTTCAGTTTGTGTAGTGATGGCAGCGCATCCTCAAGTCCACGTCAGGAGCTGGATCAGTTGTTGCATCCCACATCCACAACACGAGATTCTGAGTGCCATGGAGAGATAATTACAGGAGACATATCAGTGGATAGGAGAGTTCTGGTGCAGCTTGGTAGCAGTACCAAGGTTGTGCGGCAGGAGGCAGACACATCACAGCACCAGGAGACTTCTGGACAAATTACGTAAGTTAAATGAAAACCTTACATGAAATACTTACATGAGTGATTTTAATGGCCTAAAGTCCTTAAATTGGTAAATGTGTGACTTTTCATTTTCACCATATTTCCTGTTGTAGGTAGTATCGTTCTGCTTCATATTTAGAACTAGAAGTACCCACTTTTCAGCCATGTTATGGCTGCTCTTCTGGTCAGTATCACAGTTCATAATAGTAAAAAATTTGGGGGGCAGGGCATACTATCTGAATTAAGAAATTAAAATATGTTAGTGTAATTAAATAAAAAATAAATACACAATAAATAAGAAAGACGGGTTGAGGATTCAAATCACACCCCAAAACTTCAGTATTTGAATGTCTGTTCAACTGCTTTGGCGTACTGTATGTATTGACACAAACACAGCATAAATTGTTTACTAGTTAGTGATCTTTGTTAGGAAACAGAAGATGTGCAAGATTCAAGGATCTGTCAGTGATGTTGCTAAAGATACCTGTGGGATGTGATGCTGTGTTGTTGTGCATGTTGTTTCTGACATTTCAAAGAATTGTAATGCCTTGATCTTGCAGGGTCAAGTAGCCCTAGAAGACCATAGCTACTTGAATAATTACATTCTCTGGAAAGGTCAGGAACTGCTTGCCCATTGACATGTAATCACATCTCAGAAAACCTGAAACCACAGTAGAAGAGTTATGTTTGTTACATGACAGTCGTACATGGTCTGTGATTTGAGAGTAGCTATGTGGAGGAACCCAGGAGGCTGTGGTTTTTGTGTACCTGATGATGGAAATAAAAGTTAATTTTTAAAATATAGTGTTTACTCTAGAAGCCTGGAACTGTATATGAAGTCAAAAAAGAATGGTCTCAGTCAGTGTGCCATCATCAGAATTTTTAAACTCAGTTTATTTTGTAATTTTTCAGATTATAATTTAAATCTGGGGGACTCAGTCCCAAATTGCACTGAAATTGATATCCCAAATGTCAGCCTGAGTTAGATATAAGATGTGAAATATTAAATAATGTTCATTAAAGTAATTTCGCATGACACCTTATTTGCATTGTGTTTACAGTTATTAAGGTATGGTATCATTAATTTAAGTGTATTGAATTGGAGAGGATGAAGGGAGTTTTATAGCAGCAGAGCTGGCAAATATAAAAACCTTAGACAGAAATCACTAACTATGAATAATTTTGTATAGTCCACATTTGTTTCAGAACTGCCAACACTGGCATTAAAAATGGTCTGGGAGATGGCACTTTGAGTGCACAGCCTTCAGGAGTGACTCCACCACCTTCATGTAGTGCAGGTAGCAACACTGTACAGTTGCTATTGCGAATGCCTGATGGGAAACTCTTGCAGTTGTCTGCCCTACCAGTGGAACATGTTACCCCTTCAGGAACAAATAATCTTTTACAGCCATCACAGGTGTGTTGTTACAGCCATTAGATTGAGGTGTATGAAATATTTGTTATTTTGCATCATATTTTATACATAGTGATGTAATTTGTTCCATTTTTTTATGAAGAGATACAAATTCCTTTGGTTTGCATTTTTGGATGTAATGAAGGTACAATTTGCAGTGAGCAAAAGAACATTAATACTTTGAAAACAGAACACTGAGATATTTCCCATGCTTATATTTTGCAACGCTGGCCATTGATCTGAATTACGGTGTCACTCTGTAGCTAAATAGTAATAGTTGCTTGGAAATGCTGTAAGAACGAAAACTTACAGATTGTCTCTGTACCCTCTGTCTGTTGAGCCCAACCCTTTTAACAGCACAGTGTTGTATCATCTGCTTTAATTTCATATTTGTGCATTCATTTGCACCAAGTGCAAGGAGAGATATATTGGCTTATCCACATTTTCTTATCTCCTCATGTATTTAATGGATTTTGATTAAATTCACTGCAAATATTATGGAATAAACATAATTTTAGTTTATGAACTTGTACTGTATATGAAGGCAGTATTGTACTTTATAAGTGTGCATGCCATATTTTTCAGAATCTGTTGTACAGAAAAATGTCACATGAAATCAAATTTGTATCTTCCTGATGGTTGTTGTTTGAAATTTTTCTTAATGGTATATTTAACAAGACACGTGGAAGAGCCACATTCACTGTCTGTCTCCAAAATAAGTGCTCAATTTGACTGTATCATACTGAGTACTTGTGAAACAGACAGCAGTGCCCCTTTCCACACTTCTGTGTTTGAAACTACTGTGTACACGTATTTCATACAGTTCTGGAATATTTTCATGCTTTTTGTAGGTGCATGTATGTTTCCTTGGCCAAATGCTAGTTGGCTGATCAAATCAAGGAGAATTAGAAGGGCATGTATGTGACATGCAAAGGAGAGATGCATACAGAGTTTTGTAGGACAACATATTAATAAATAAATTTAAAAAAAAACACTTGGAAATTGCACGTGTAGATTGGAGGATAATATTAAAATGGGTCATAAAGAAAAACGAGTCAGTCTTTACAGGATTCGTCTGCATAATGATATGGATTAGTACTGGGCCCTTATGAACATGGTAAAGAACTTCCAGGTTTCATCAAGTGCATGGAATTTCTTGAATAGCTGAGGAGCTCAGAACTTCTGAAGAGAGACTCAGCTACATGGTGTTAGTTAGTTAGTTAGTTGGTGAGTCAGTCAGCTAGTCAGTCATAAACGTCCTCTTTGGTCCTGAAATTTTAGTGTATCTTTTTCTGTAGGTGGACCCACAACCAGAGCCAGCACAGAGTGCAACAGTATTACTGACGACCACACGCCCTGCCACAGCTATGGCAGCAGTACCATTGGCTACAGTTAGAAAAAACAAGAAACCAGTGTCTGCTGTGAAAACATCATCAGCATCTCTCAAACATCCTCCAGGCCTTTCACTTGCCAAGCTTGTAAGTGTTACTTTGTAGGATGCTGAATGCTGAGGATTGCTATTAATTGACCTTTTTTTAGAGAAGTTTGTGAAGCAAAGAGTAACTGCAAGGCTTGTCATATCACTCATGAAATGGCAGTTTGACATAACCCACACAATTCAGTGAACTGAGATTCTTGCATTACTGGACATTTGGGTTACAAACACACTTTCTGTCAAAATGTTGTGTTCAAAAAAAAAAAAAATTGCTTGTTCTTATATATATATATTTTTTAAAACTTCACATGATTAAGTGTTGGTCTTTTGAGGGTTGGTGAAGTTTTTTCTTTCTGTATCCTGTGAAATGTATATTGGTAGATTACAATAAATTGCCATTTCTTGAGCGATGTCTGTTCATCCATTTGTCTGCATGGAACAAATATATTTTTAATTTTTACTAAAATTCATTGAATTATTTCAGTTTGGTTAAAACCAGGCAAAAATTACTGACACTTTACATCAGGGGTGAACAAATCGTGTGTGTTAGGTTTCTGTGGTGACCAAATTTTGTGTGGTTGCACCTAATATTTGTGGTTCCGTAGTGTGAAATTTACTTCATCACCCATCTGACACCTAGAATTTTGAGGTGGCTCCCAAATTTTTGGAAAAGTTGTGCACCCCTGCTCTCCATAAGATCTATGTACATTTATGTGATTAGTCTCTGTAATGGAAACAGAGTGTGTTCATTGTGAGGTACTAATTGAGGCCCAAGAAACAATTTCCTGTCATGAGAAAAGTACAGGTAACATGAAATCTCCCCATTTGTGAGAGATGTACAAAAGATAATGTCTCACTGTCCATGAGATAAGTGCAAGCAGTGCAGTATCTCAGTGTTCATAAGGTATGTGCAAGAAGTAAGGCAGAGGCAGGGAGGCTGGAGAATCACTTTACAGCCTAAGACAACATAATCATTCCATGCGAGAAACAAAAGATCGTGCCTGTAGACTGCTGTGAAAGTGTTCACAAATGGTAGGAACAATAGAAGTAGTAGGAACAGTAACAGTGTAACCTTGTCATTGTTATGGCATATGCCATGTTGGCATTGGTTACTTTTGAAATACGTAGCAGGAAAAATAAAATGTTAGTTTCATATGGCCAGTTCTAATCTCTGTCCTGTCTGCATGTAAGTGTAGTTCAGGTATAAGCTCTAACAGGTTTTGTAAATTGCTGTGGAGAAAAATGGTGAAAACACATTGAAGGAATGGGCTGTGGTAGTGTTCCAACAGGTTTTTTGTTTATCATCGCAATGCCAAATAGTGTGGAAATGGAGCTGCAGGGTGTGTTTGAACCAGTAGTATTGCTGTACATACAGAAACAGCAAGATTGTGATATTGGAGGATGAAGAGGTTGTAACATTCATCTGGATATGAAGCATGACATGACTGAGAATTCTTTTTCAGTATCTAAAAATTTTGATGTGACACAGAATGAATTGTTTCACCAGTATTGCTTAAGTGTACAAAAACTAGAAACTATTGAATGAACATTTTGCCTGTCTTAGTCTTAGATTTGTTAGTCTTTGGTTTGCCAAACATAATGTGTAGAATCTGTCCAGCTAAATGAATCAGTGTATGCATGTAGAATATTACAAAATTTGTTGAATTTTTAATTTTATCTCTAACTATGAGACATTGATATATTATCACACACACAACCAACAAGGGTTGTTGCCTGTACAAATTCAAAATGTCAGATGTGGAGAATGAGTCCACTCTTAACTCTGATACAGTTTTTTAATGACAGACTTAACCTTTTGGTGCCGGAATTATTTTTTTAAATCTTAGCACACACTGTAAATAAAATGTGAATAAAACAGGAACCAAATACCTTAGAATTATGAAACAAACTGCATTTTGAAGAGAAAAAAAACGGAGAGTATATACCATGTTTAAAATATTCAGTACCTATATTTGTTGAATAAATATATAAAATGCAACGTTTATAGGTTAGCAGTGCGGTGCGACCACTATAGTGGTCGTTAGGCGTCAAAGGGCTAATCAAGCTTGGCATTAGAATGGTTAAGCTGTAAATAAGGAAGTTAGAAACATGGAGATTGCAATGCATTTATAATGAACCAACAGAACTCATGCCATGAGAGGTGTCATTTATTGTTCCAGCATAAAATAATTGTGTGATATATTGCTGTGCACTGTTGAAGTGTTGTGTATACACAGCACAGTTACAAAAATCTCATTTATTGCAGAGACTGAAGCAGACACTGATAAGCAATAACCGCAGTGCTGCAATCATCAAGGAATTGCCACCCAAGCATTCTACACCAAAAGTAAGTACAGTCTGTCATACTGAAAACAGTATAGCTCATTAGGAAAAATCTACTGAGTAGCAAAATTCCAGGCACTGTGACTTTAAAGTAAGGAATATAGTTTTCCACATGCAGATGCACTGTAATTTAAGAAGTTCTTAAGGGGGAAAACTGTTTGTTACTAGTATGGGCATGTTACTGTGTTATGTATTAATGACAAGTTCTATGTGCTGTTCTGTACTGCTTCATTGGCAACTCATGTTATGCTGTGACTATATCGGCAGTTTTTAAAGTATCTTCGGGTGTTCAGGTGACATCATGTGAAGGAAAGACTGCTACTGTGAATTTGGGCTCATTGGACCATCATTAATGCATTTCTTGTGGTTGATTACAGTTTGTTTACATGAACAGTGAACTGTTTATTTACAGTGCTTTCATGCAATTGCTGCTTGAAATTAACAATGTGTACTAGTCACTGATAGTGCTTATGTGTTTGTGAAGTAAATACCACAAGTATTTCAAACAGCAAAGACTTGTGTAAAACTGCATGTGACTTCTTATGTTACTTGTATTGAAAACATATTATTTTGCATATCTGGAAGTGATGTTGACCTTTCACTAACTTGCTGATCACATTTGCATAGTTTGTATTAAACTAATTGTTAATTTTCATTAAGTTTTATGTGTTCCATGTTCTGTGCATTATTCAGAGGTATAAAAAATATTTTAGAAGACCAGCAAATGCACTTGGATGTATGAATGTAATTTTATTATGTAGTAATCAACAATATGTTTTGGCCACTCATGTGCCCATTCTCAGGGTGGTGAGAACAAGCACACAAATACATGTTGGTAATTAGTATATAATACAGTTACATGCATACGTCCAAGTGCATTTCTTGGTCTTTTTAAAAAATTGTATACATTTCATTAAGTATTTAACCTGTTACTCAAGTCATTTAGATGTTTGTAAAAAGGTTGTTTTTATTGTTAGCTGTGTATTTCTTAACTCTTAGGCACTAGAATTTAATGCCCCTTGTGATATTTAGGAGACCAGAATTTGAATGAGGGCTGCAGCGTAAGGAAGGCCATTAAATGGCTGTTGTCTATACGTGATCTTTTGGCATGCTGGGCATCACACTGCTTGATGGGCATATCTGATGTTAGGTGCCAAAGGTTTGAACTATAAACCATTAATACAGGCTTTAAAATGTTAATACTAGTTCCATTAATCAGTGAAAATGGTGAACTATGGAATGAGGCATTGGTTGACCTTTGTACATGTGAGACTGCACATAAGGAGGTGTCATCATCGTCGCCACCGCCACTGTCATCGCCACCACCGCTGTCATTGTCGTCGTTACAGGAGTCTTTCTAGCTTTCAGTACAATTCAGTAATTTGTGACTATAAAACTTAAATAAGTAAAAAATAATTAATGCAGATTTCTCTGTTATATGCCAAATTCTGTGAATAGTAAAATTTGTGCACATGACACAAAATCTTCCATGCATTTTCCACTTGCAGTGATAAGGATGTGTAAAGTACAGAAGGGTATAGGATGTATGCTTTAATAATAGTGGCATAGTGGCATACACACCAAAGAGAAAAGTGAATAAATTTTTAGTAGCAGTTTACAGTTTGCAAATTGTACTCACATCGGCAGCTGTTGTTCATATTTTTAATTGCATCCTTCAGTACTAATTACCCAGATGACTGTTAATTATACAGTTTTTGTCTTCTATACTTCTCTGTATTTTTGCCTTTATCAGGCATGTATTGCATTATTGCATTTGTTCATGAGTGCAGTCCAGCTGGCCAAGAGTTGTATTTTGTCTGTGCTAGTTTTATTTATTAGCCCTGAGTTTAAGTCCAGCTGCCAGCCCCATTGTACTTGGGGATTTTAAGTCCCTTATTCCCAGATGATAAACAGTTATCCCTGAGTTATAATCTGCTGCCCATATAGTCTGGAAAGTGTAAAATGCACTTCTCACAGATAGTGGAGGTTGAAGTGATATAACCATCAGACTGGCCAAGTTTGGCTGCCCAGTAGAGAGCTGAAGAATTTAGTTAGGAACTGCGTCATTCAGATCTCAGCCAGGAAATTGGCTGTTCTAACAAGATTTATGTTTTAGCCAAGAGATTTTCCACAGATAGGCTACAATTGATTCCTCTTATATCTCTCCCACTTCACAGAACCTATCATAATCTACTAATTTAGCGTATAATCATCAGATAAGTTAAAAAATAAGTAAACTCTCCATCAGGTATTGATTTCTGAAGTTAGCAAGACATCTCCTGAGGCTCCCGCCACACGTCCTGCGAGTGTAGCACCAGCAAGGAGACCTTCATCATCTAGTGGTGGTGAGGATCCAGATGAGAAACGACAAAAATTCCTTGAGAGGAACAGGTATGTAACATCAGGGTTACAAAGGAACTTCTGTAACATGTGCCTGGGAGAGCAATAGAATGCACGAGGCTGCAAGGCTGTGGACAGGACAGCCTATCATCATCATGCACTTTGAAATACTCATCTTTGTGTAGCAAAGAGAGTTTTAAAAAACCATTTTATTATACCGTCCATTCTGTAGACACAGTGAAGGTAGTAGTAGATACCATATTTACCCAACATGAAATGAAAATTTTTTTCTAATTCATTGTCTGCATTTTGGGGGGGTGGGGGTAGGAGTGTCATTGTATAGTTGCACACAAAGTGAAGCATATTTTATATAGGTTGAAGATTTTGAAGTGGGGTCATGTTATGCTTTGATCAGTACTGTATGCTCGAGCCCAAGACACAATTTTAAGAATTGCAGTCATGATAAATATTTGTTACACAAATCAATGTGATCATGTCATCTTCAGCTGTGTAGACAGAATTATTTTTTTGGTGTATTTACAAAATACATAAAAAGGTCATCTAAAATGTGGAAATTGACTTGTGTAGGTAAAACTTCAGAATTAGTACTTTTTTAAAAATCTGCATAAATGAAATGGTTGAAGGCCCATTTAATAGTGAAATTTTGGGACTCAATAGGAATAGTAGATATTAGCTTTCCATTGTCTCCTGCATAGTGTGTGTACAAATAAATCTCATCCTGGTAAATATGTTGCATGCATTGAAATTCACACAGAGCTGCTGCAATGAGGTGCCGAGAAAAACGAAAAACATGGATCCAGGAGCTGGAGAAGAGGGCAGAGGAGATGTTGGCAACCAATCAGCAGCTTCAGTCAGAAGTAGCGTCACTACGAAAGGAGGTGGCAGACCTGAAGACCCTCCTGCTAGCACATAAAGACTGTCCTGTTACACAGGCCATGGTGCAAGGTAGTTGAAATGGTATCAAATTTTGTTTTTCTAAGTATGGTGGAACGAAGTGTCTGGTAAAGGGATGGTAAGTGGATTGTAATATTTTAGACACTGTACAAAATATTTTCTTTTTCCTGTCCAGATTTTTGTATAAATATATTGTACCTCTAAAACTTAAGGGGTTCAAATTAATTAAACTGAATTTTAGAAGCAGGAACTCTTAGCACATAAATATGTGTCTGATAAGATAACAAAATAAACTTGCTTTACTCAGCCACTAACTTTATTTGTATTTCCTTTCTTGTTAATATAGCATTTTTCAATTGAAATAACCCCATTAATAGTCCCAATCCCCTGCAGTAAGGCATATGTTTTGTGGGACATTTTGAATAATATATCACCTTTATGTTAGACATGGAGTTTGTGAGGGTTTGATTAATTGTTTTCACAAGGCACACAAAAATCTGGATCACTGCAACCCTCTTCATAACCAGTAGTCAGTTTATTATGCTTTGTCATCACCTGTAGTGTTTCAGAGGGTTGTTCACACTTCCACAAGACATCCTGAAAGTCAAGTCACTCTTGCTGACCTGGAATTTTGAATTGCAAGTCATTCTTATACTAGACACTCTTTTATAGTAATAATGTAACTGAAAATACCGTATGTTAAGACTGGTATGTTTCTAGGATCTGGCGTTCCACTCTCATCTGGTGCACAACCAGAACAACCTCAGATTATTGCACTTCCAATCGCATCAAATACAAATTGTCTGTTGCCATCAGCACAACGTACCACATCTACTCCATTGGTCCAGCAGCATCCCACAACAGCACCTCAGAATCAGCTGATTCTTGTCAATGGATCTACCAATCATAAAAGAGGCTCTAGTGAGCCCATTCTTACTACAAAAAAGAAACTAATTACTAATCAGGGAACACCATTTATTCATCAAGCGCTTCTCCTCCCCTCACCGCATCAAGTTGTAAACAACAGTGCAGTGAAAACAGTACACAGTGTGAACAAGGGTTCTCAAGGTGTTAGTGTAGCAGTGCAATCAGGAGTTCTTGTAACTAGTCCTATCATAACGTCAGGTAATCAGTTGTCTGTATCAGCGGTCATTCAGAACTCTAACTATCAGCAGGCCTTTATTGTCCCAAAAATATGTCTGCCAGCATCAGGTGCGGATGCTGAGAAGATTGTCCATGGGAATCAGGTCCTGTCTGCTGAAACTGATGCTCAATTTCAGAGGAAGGTGGATGAAGTAGGTAATAATGGAGTGGGATCTCATGTAATAAAAATTAACCCAAATGTAATGCGTAAGTCGACTGATAGTATGATCATGCATGAACTAACAACAGACATTGCCACACATAGTGATGCAGACAGTGACATTGAAATTATCTCTGAAATTGGGTCTGCTAATGAAAGGAGGTGAGAATTGTCTTGATTTTTATCATAGAACTTTAATACATGTCATAAAGACTATTTTATAGTATACATTATAGTGTATTTATTTATACAAGAGACAGAAAAGTTGACATATTTTTTACAGTTTAGCTTTAAAATATTTTGAAAGCATCATTCTGTTTAATACAGATGAGATTTTGTTTTAATTAGCTTGGTGCACAGTAACAAAGTTCATCGGTGACCTGTGATGTGTATGAATGCAGCATCTCATGGTCATGGAGCCCAGCATTATTTAGAAATATTTGAAAGTCTTTGGTTTAACCAGCAGTCTATTTTATACTATTGCATAACAGAGGTAAAACCTTTTGTAGTCGTATGTTTATTGGACCATGCATCATCTTGATAGTTGAGTAAAGAGAGACCAACTTGATGTCACTTGCTTTATTATTTCTTTATATAATGTTCAAGATGTTTCAGATGTTAATACATCCATCCTCAGGAGCTTGCGACTTATGTGTTGAGTTATTTCATGGGTTACATTGATCTGGTTCGATGTGTGTTGGAGTTACATTGTGGTATGGCTGTGGTGGT
>Ga0123355_10013013_pt1 | contig 12924 bp, 7 predicted proteins | sample TergutEmb28metaG_3_FD_89872 | JGI IMG/M metagenome (GOLD analysis project Ga0123355, IMG submission 89872) | Embiratermes neotenicus P1 segment gut microbial communities from Petit-Saut dam, French Guiana - Emb289 P1 | ecosystem: Host-associated > Arthropoda: Insects > Digestive system > Gut ... | reverse complement strand
TGGTCTGGAGCCGGATGGGTTCAGTTGCTTGCAAATGTCTTCCGAGAGCGTAGATTTCTTGAGTATCCTCGTGGTTTTGCGTTCTGTTGATTCAGTAGGATCTTTGTTGAGTGTTCTATATGCGGAATCTTCCAGTTCTAATTGCCAACGTTTCGGAACTCACTATCGGTTCCATCTTCATAGGCAGGTGAATGAAGTATGTCAGTAGCTGAACACAGCTTCAATCAAGACGACATTATCAGATTACAGGAAACCAAACTCCTTTCCACAAAAACTGGCTACCTGGATCATCTCAACAGAGAAGCCATAGAAATAGAGATGCATCCAAATAACATGAACAGAGATGGGGGCTTCAATCTCAGCAAATTATGGAAGCCACTGCTTCATAAACTCAAAGAGAGGAGATGGCCATCCAACACACAACAGTAATTCCCACCTGCACACGCACTTATATACACCCTCCCCCCTCCACTACCTGCTGGACTTCTAACCACCCTGCACGGGCACACTACTTCCTATTCGCTCTGCCACTTCCCCACTCCAACCCAACCAGGTATAAATACCACGCACAATCCTGCCACTGACATACTTCATTCACCTGCCTATGAAGATGGAACCGATAGTGAGTTCCGAAACGTTGGCAATTAGAACTCAGATGCCGGGGAATTACCCAAAAAGGAACAAATTACAAGTACTATGTTTCTTTGCATACTTGCAATTCATGTCAGTTCTAAGCTATGGGTGACTGTGCAAGCAGCAATGGAATTGATGGATGCCTCAGGCTTTCTTCCAGGAGTACAGTGGCAGGAAACAAAGCTGAACACTAACTTTTAACTCATGATGAAACCAAAAGCATGTACCCTCGAGGAATGGTGCTAGGCAAAAGGATTTTGCCCTTCCCCCCCTACCCCTCACACATAAAAATGTGAAGGAATGTTTCAGATACAAGATACAGATTTGTATATACTACATTGAACAATATTTCAATTGCAAGTGATGTACTTGTGTTTAGTACTATGAGCTGTATTTTAAAACAATTAGTAGTTTGATTTGAGCATTATATAAAGTATGGGTTATCATAAATAAATAAGGACCTAACACAAATTAGCCCAACATCATGTAAATCACATACTGCAGATTTCACCAAAATCCATTACGAGCGTTTGAAGATGATAAATATGGGCACTTTATTATATGTGTACTTTATATACTTTGTGAAAGTAACTCATAAAAGGTCACCACCTTAATGTTGGTTGCACAGCTGGTTATAATAGAAACCCAGAAACTGAACTGTATGTGAAGAGCAGTGTGGCACACTATTCTTTGTTCTTGCTGAATACTGACCTTTGCGCTGGTAACTGTATCATATCTGTGTCTGTCATAATGCGCAGTAAGTAATTATGAACCTCATCTGTAGTTGCTGGTCCACCCATATTCAACATAATTATACCAGTCTTTGGATCCTTTACATCTTGAGATGCCACCTTTGGTGCAACCATTGACAGAAATCTTGGATGTACTATATCTGACACTTTCATAAGGTGTTTTCCTAGAAGAAGAGAGTAATACTGGAACTTATTCAGCACTGAAGCTATTATTTATCTGGTAGCCAATTTTCAGTCAATAAACATATGAGGAATCTCTGACCTTTGTGCTGAGATTAAAATCTATAATATTTAAATATCACTAAAATTAACCAGAAAAAAAACACTAAATTTTATTCTATGTACATAATCACTATAACATCTGATTATACACTCATGACAGGTATAAGCCGACACCTATTTCACAATTCAGACCGTTTTTAACTACTGAAAAACAAAACAAAAAAAAAAAAAAATTGATTCTAGACTACGCTAAAGCACGCTACACTTAGTAAACACAAGGGTTAATTATAAAGAAATGAGTCTATGTGATTTCCACTTTACGTAACTTACAAATTACATAATAAGTAATATTTACTGTATTAAATCCCTTGAAGGGTAACCACATACAGAAAAATTCCATTAATCTGACTCACATGGAAGTGAAAAGGTACCAAATTTTACAATATTCTGGACTATCAGATGGTACCTATACTGACCTAAGGTCTTACAGGTTGCTTGCTAATGCTCCTATACTTGGGCTGTACAACTAATCAGAGATGTATTCCATTTGAACATCTCCATCTGCTGGTTCAGCATCAACAGAAACCTCATCTGTACTTTCTGGAGTCCTCACAGCTGAAGAAGTTAAAAGAGTAGGAGAGAAAGGGTGAGGAAATACCATAACAGTTGATGCACAGACACTCCTGGAGGTGTTTTTGTACATGTCCCTGAGAACTGCCTATTCAATGATGAAGCTCTTGTCTGGTAAAAAACAGAACTTCTGATCTTGGGACTACACTCCTCAAATGCCGGATTATCAGGATTTCCGAATTATAAGACAACATATTAAAGGAATTTTGCTGTATATTTAATGGGTACCAAGGTACTTTCCTGGGTGTAAACTGGCCCAGATGTGTGGTTAAATACTCAGTTCCTTTTACTGCCAAGGTAAAAATGTGTGCAACACCACATCTACTCCACCTATATGCCTTCATGGCATGGACATGGGCAACTTTACCTTTGCCTTTACCATGTGTATAGCACACTGTAACATAAAGTAATGCAGCAGTGTGCTAACAGAGCTTGTGGGGTTTGGGGTTTGCTTTGTTTGAAGAATAAACAGTAAGATTCCATAAAGAAAAAATGAATGTGATTGGAAGTATTCACATACAGAACCAAAATATGCACAATTACTATACATAACAATACAGTTCTTTGTTTATCCCCACATGTTTCAGCAGAGCTCCACCATCTTCAGGGAGTCTATACACTCTATTATATTGTAGTTATTTCTACAGCTAAATTTGGAAATATAAAATGTCATAATATACGGTTAAAATTCTATATATGTGGTGTAAGTATAACAGAATACATTTTGTAGCACACATTTTATAGAAGTGGTTTCTGCACCTAATGTAAAAAGTAAAATCTCATAAAATGTGGTTAAAATTCTAAAGCTTGATTTATCACTGTAGTTTCATTGTTGTAAACAAACATCTAGTCTTATGTTTAATGGACCGTGCATCATCTTGATAGTTGAGTAAAGAGAGACCAACTTGATGTCACTTGCTTTATTATTTGTTTATTTAATGCTCAACATGTTTCGGATGTTAATACATCCATCCTCTGGAGCTTGTGACTTATGTGTTGAGTTATTTCATGGGTTGTATTGCTCTGATTCGATGTGTGTTGGTGTTACGTTGTGGTTTGGCTGTGGTGGTGTGGTATCCATATGCAGGCTGAAGCTGAAGCAAGTGACATCAAGTTGGTCTCTCTTTACTCAAACATCTAGTCTTGTTCTTGATCCATTATGGATCATCATCCTCTAGTTAATACACAAATATCTTGTTTTATTCTTGATCCATTATGGATCAACACCTAGTTTGTATACAACAATGAAACTACAATGATACACCGAGCATCAGAATTTCAACCACAGTTTATGAGATACTGCTTTTTAAAATAGCTGCAGTAACAACTATGATAAAATATGTACTACATTATGTATTATACTCACACCAAACACATAGATTTTTAACCACATTTGAGGAGATTTTGTACTTCCAAATTTAGCTGCAAAAATGACTACAATATAATATATATTATTATTGTAATATACTATAGTTTAGTGACTTTTAAATACTGTTGTACAGAAAAAAAGAAGATGGACTTCCACCAAAACATGTTAAAGTAAACCGAGAAGTGTATTGTTTCACATTATAGTTTTGAATTTGTTGGTTTTATAAATGAATAATTCAATCACAATGTACATAATTAGTCATGTTAAAAAATAAATGTGGTATTGAACTGATCTTTTAGACTTCTAATTATAGTGTTGTCTCGGAAGTATGAACCAACTTACAAAACATTACTATGATGAGCTTTTGTTGCTGTACTGAGGGTTAATGTTATTGTATGTCTACCCTATTATACAACAAACTTGATGAGGTTATTTAATCAAAATGTGGGTACCTCTGTGACTAGTTTATAGCAATTATGTATGTTCACAAAGTATACAGAAGAAACAGTATACAAAATTTCTTGGTTTACAAATTGATAACCACATAAATTGGAAGAACCATATAGAACAAATGATTCCTAAGTGCAGCATGTTACGCTGCTAGGTTGATGGCCCATATAAGTAACATTATTAACACTCTTATATGAATTTACTATGCCTTTTCATTCTATCACATGCTATGTAATAAGTGTTCAGCGTATCTCTTCCGAAAGTGGGAAGATTTTCACTTTACAAAAGAAAATCATCAGAAATATGGCTGGTACACAACCAAGAACCTCCTAGAGAAGTCTACTAAAACAATCAGATTCTACCTGTTCTATGTCAGTAATACATTCATTAATGATCTTCAATATCAATAACCAGGAAAATGTTCAAACAAATTCATCCATACACAATAATAATACAAGGAATAAGCTTCATCTTCACAGAGCAAATGCCAGCCTATCTTGTTTTCAAAAAGTACATTCTACGCTGGCATAAAAATTTTCTACAGTTTACCACCTAGTGTGACAATCCTCAAGAATGACAAGGCAAAATTAAAAGCAGCCTTAAGAAAATAACTACCTACACCATCCTTTCACTCTGTAGATGATTTATAATACTCTTTTTGTAAAATATTTGTAGTATTTTACAGTGTAATTTGTATTTATGACTTTTTCCACATCATATTGTCTTTGTGACACACTTATGGACCCACAGAATATATATATATATATATATGTGTGTGTGTGTGTGTATGTATACCTAGATCAGTTATAATTTTATATTTTGTACAGTACAGAATACATAGTCATAAAATAGTAGCAGGAACTATTGATGAGTACAAGAGCATTTGCATGAGGTATGAACCTATAGTAAGACTATGTGTGAGTGGGTGTTGCTATGTTTAAGTTGGCTAGTAGATTTAACATTTGTGTATGGGGGCTTCACAAATGGTATTTTCAATGTAGCATATTGCTGGTCACAAGAAACAAAAGCTTCTTTCATTTTTCTTCAACCTTAGCAATAGACAGAGCTTTCTTAGATGTTACAGCCTGCAGTATTTTGCACTAAAATCCTCTCAGGTGACAAGCCACATCAAAATTTGGTTAGCAACCAGTGTTTCAAAAGTCTACTCTGCCTCCATCATCAGTGTCAAAGTGTTAAGGATATAACATGTTAACATAAAAACAGAGCATGATCTGAGCAGCTAAATTATCACTCCACCACACTAAATGTTAGTTTACATTCTGACTATGAAGAGTTCACACATGGGAAGAACTAATGCTCACAGGACACTAAAGTATATCATGTGAGTGTGGATATGTGTTTGTATGATGGGCAGAATGATCGATTGAGATAAGATGTAAGAAATGTGCCTGGCATCAACTCTTGTCACAACCAAACAAATCTGCAGTAGTGAACAAAACACAGAATTGAGCCACTAAATCAGGCTCCAAGATAACAACATATTTACCAGACCATTGAATTACATGGGCAAATTTGTTGAAGATGTGATAAAAATATAACTACAATGATATAATGCCAACAAGAAAGACGGCTCCAACTAAGTCATACAGCTGATCATGTGAAGATTTTACTGCTTTTATTCACTGTGAAAGCTTCAAATTTTGTCATATGTTGTTTTGTAGCTGTAACTCAATATTCAACCTTAATCCTCACACTATCCTTGTTACATGAAAATGGTAACGCCCAGCTTAAAAATTCATCACTTATTGCTGACCAAGAGGCATCTGGTTCATATAACACTATGTTATTGGTGCGGAAAATACAACTTTATTGACTACTTGCAACTTTGCTTATGAAGCAAATACAGCATTACAAGACGCCGCATACTTTCGGTGTGTGTAGCGTTATTAACCACTGACTGAATTGGCCACTGTTTTATAGTTAGGTTATCCAAACTCCGATTATTTTCAGTACCCACAGATATTGATATTACAGCACCGTTGAGTACCTAATAACCTGACTCAGCAAGATTACATTACTCAGCCAAAATTACGGCTGAGAAATCAAACCACACCTGGGATTTATTTTCTTGTAATATGCATAATTCTTAACAACCACTGACGAATTACATTTAAAGTTGTAGGGTTGCCCTCTTCTATCTTTTCATACTGTCGCTGTTCATATTATGTATTTTAAGGTCTGTTCACCTGCCTCTATTCATTTGATTTCTGATACAGTTTTACTGAGGTTCGATTAATACTAGAGACTTACCCAAACACGATAAGTTAAATCGGGGGTAGTTCATTTTAACCACAGATAATCTATTTTAACGTACTGCGTCTCCGCTTAGATCTATACCAGTAATTTATTCGTTAGTTTAAAAAGATCATCACAACATCGTCATTGGAATCAAATGCAAGGAACGAGTGGAACTTCGTCTGCGCTCTTTTTCGTCAAATGGCTTGATTATTGTCAACTTTATGAACCAGAATATGGATAGCAGATCTTTGCAAAGAATCTACCTGGCACAGTTACAACAGCGAACATGTAAAATGTCCGAAGAAGCGACGGAAGAATTAGCACCATCTGAACTGGGAACAAGAGAATAGTAAGTTTTCTTTTTAAGTTCGTCCAGTAACAGTAACAATAATGCCAACAGTGGCAATGATAATGGGAACAACCGAACATAATACGTTAATATTCCATCGCTTACCTGGGCTTACATGGAAATATGAATAGTAATCGTACATAAATGAGGTTATGTGTAGTATACTAGATGCTAGTTCTTATTTAATTAAGAGAGAGCTTACGAGCACAGATAATACATAACGAGTTATCAAAATCTTCTCCCGTTCCGTTATACGCTCGAGTTACGGTTACAAAGAATAAAATTGCAAGCATTTGTAAATATTTATAACCAAGATTGTACCCAAGTGGGGCATGAGGGAAATGACAAAAGGAACTTTCTAGTGTCTTGTAAGATGTGAGGTTCTCACGGCGGTGACCATGGAAATTACCGTTTACTGGAAATACTCTTCAATCCTAAAGATGAAGGCTGCAAATCCGAAACGTCGGTGTATTTCTGAAAGACATGGCAACACACTCCAGTAGATGGTAATTCTCTCGTTGTGGGCAGAAATGTAGCATTAATTCAAAATATAAGCATTTAATGCATAGTATATGTAAGGAAACTCTTTTGGGAGCAACCACATAGCAAACTGAAGGAGCTGGGAGAGCAGTGTTAAAATTAGTGTTAAGTCATGTGGTTTTGCAGATCTGAATTGGATTGAAGGGATGGCAGGAATATTGCAACTTATGCTGCTGAATCAACTATTTATGTTACTGGACAGTTTAACTTTGACTGAAGGTCATGCTATTTGGATGACTAACTTACTGCTGCTTTTCTTTTTTAGCTGGAATGAGGCATATTTGGTTGAGAAGAGAAACTTCAAAGAATATGGAGATGTTGGAGAAGTGTGGTTTGGAGAAGATAGTGCTCTCATGATTGTAAGGTGATGTTCCATATTTATATAAGTATTTAGGTCATTACAGAATTTGGCCACCACTTAATTTTTATGCATAACTTGGCATGAAACTGACCACATACACAAGTGGATTTGGTACAGAAACTTTGTACATGTAAGTCAGGAGATAAATGAAGCCCTGTTGGACCCCTGTAAGTGGCCAGTACAGGAGAAGAGTAACCACACTCTGAAAAGAAATCCTGGAGTCCACAACTGGGGGATATCCACAGGGTAGTGTTTGACACTCCTGCAATAGAGCCAGGTGTTCAGTGACTTGGTCCAAGTGACTATGTGCTATGATACAGGTGTTCAACTTATGCAGGACCTACTTGTAGATCTGTGCCATATTCACAGAGAAAAGCGGGGGAAAGACAATTTGCAGCTGTTGTGTGGAGTTGTTGAAACTGTGCTATTCACAAGTCTTGTTGCTATGCAATGTAAGCATTCAGGTCAGTTCGTACTGCCAAAAATGAGTCCAACACAGCCTGAAATGCTAGCCATGGGTATGGAATCAACACTGAAATGGTGTAATAATACATATTAACTGAAATGGATGTACTGTAAATGCAGGTGATATAACAGTTCTAATAAATGGGTAAGTTCCTCAGATTATATCCAAGATGTCACACATCCCTGAGAAGTCCAGCAGAGGTATGATGAGACACACTCGACTGTCAGTAAATACAAAATGGTGGCAACAATTCTGCACCTGTAAAATCGATATAAGGGTCTTAAAGAACCAACTCTCTTTAATAAGAATACACATCTTTCCACAGAACTTTCACTAACTTTTGACATGGGGTTAACATGCAAGGCACAACTGGATAAAGTGACAAATAAGGTGTACTTGGCATTTTGGATGTCAATGAGCACGTTTGGAAAACTTGAGGTCTGGAACTGAAAGTAATACATTGGTTGTACACCGTGGAGTATGATCTGTCCTTGCCTATGCGGCCAAAGTGTGGTGACCTGGGGTTAAATATAACATGAGGAGGGTCAAATTCTGCAGGTTGTGGAAGTTACTGTGAGAACTGTTTCTACAGTTGTTCTTGAGGTCCTCCTAGGACTCCTCCTGCTACATTTGAAGATAGAGGCTGTTAACTTCATACTTTCATACCATGTGGCTTTGAAAAATGTAGGTATTACTAGGATTGCTGCCGCCTGTAACTACTGTATAACCTTGCCTAATTATATATGTGGGGAACGATGTGGCACAGTTGGTTAAGTACTGCGCTGTGAGCTGGCAGGTTGTGGGTTTGATTCGCTATAGACTCATTGGGATTTTTCATTGACTTATTCCTTCCAATTGCACTATGGCCTTGGAGTCAAATCTGCCTATAACAGAAATGAGTACCAAGAATGTATCCTGGGGTGTACAGGCAGTTGGTGCATAGGGCTGACAACCTTACCACCTTCATGTGCCAACTGTCTAGAAATCTGGGAGCCTCAACCTCCTAGAACCCTAGGGGACTGTCCAGGCCTGTACAGGGATAGGTTTACCTTTAGTTACATATTTGTTTTGATGCCTACATCCACATTGATGATGACATAGATAACAGGTGTTGAAACAAATGTGTAACTAGTTACGGTTGTACAGTGGATAAAAGCTGTTAGAATCACAATACCGGCAATATGGAGGCTGAGTTGGGGCAGGAATTTACAGGCTGAACTGCAGTGAACAGTGAAGGTCCAGATATACAGGATATTTCAGGGAGAAATTGCCATGCCTCAGAAAAACACTCCTTAGGTTAATATAGATTGATATAACCAAAAATACCTATACTCATAGCTGAATGGTGACAAAGTGATGCAAGAAAAATGTGGTATTCTGAGGGTTCCATGTATTTTACCTGTTTATCCTGTGTTTACATTGTGCAGGTTTGTCCTTGAGCCAATACCAAAGTGAAGCCATGCAGTAGAACGTGTGCTGTATAAAGTACTTGGAACACTTTAGGACAATTTTTAGGAAACTAGAGTGAGTTTTTTTAAATCAGTGTCTTTATGTCACTCAGATGTTAATTAGATATTGACTGTAGTAAGTATAAGTTTTGAGCTGTGTCTGGTAATCAATAAATTTATAGCAGCTCTCATTCTTTAACACTTCTCTTGCCATTATCTGCATAACTGTTATCTTCAGATACAGGTGTTTTTGTTTGTGTCAATGTAATTTAACCTAATGAATGTTATCCCAAACTATGACACATTCCCCCTGAAACACTGTGTGTGTCAAGTGGGTGTGCTGGCATGTCTTGGGACATGAAGAATGAATCCATCATATACATAGTGTAGGGGTGCACAAATCCCAGGCAGCAGGTAATTTGGGCTATGAATCTTTCTAGTGGTACCTAATATTTGTGGGTCCCGAGTTTGGAACATGCTACATGTTACCTTTATTGTGCATGAAATTTTGAGGTGGCTTCTAGAGACTGATACAATGATAGCAAAAATATATATATATATATATATGTATATATTACAGTATATAGTACACAGATGGATTCAAAACAAATTAAGACATTGGTCCTGAGGTGTCTGGACATGGCACGAGAGAGAGTCTTAGCTACAAATTTATGCAACAAACTACACTATTTCAGGCACAAGTAAATGTCATTAAGGTTTATGCAATAGAACATGTACATAAACACAGTGAACACAGAGACATATATAATGTGATGTGAACACTTGGTAATTACCAGATAAAATCCAAAATAGTCTTGGACTGCCTTCAATTTTTACTGCTAATGGCTAAATGTAACAGGATATAATTGATATGGGTAATAGGAGAATTGAAGGGAATGAGATTGCACTGATTAGTGGAATAAATAAGGCATCAGTGAGATAGTTGGCCTGTACTTTTCATACTCACGAGAAAATCTATAATGTTGGTACAGGTCTAAGCTATTCTCCTTTGGAACAGTATTTACAGAATGTTCAGGCCTTGATAATTTGTACAAATATGATGAATATGATTTTCTTATAGGTTCATAAAATGATAATTATCACCTCTGCTTTTATTTTCTTTTTAGATGGCTGTGTTCCAGTGATTTGGTAAAGCAAGATGACAGTGTTATTGATTTGGGTTGTGGAAATGGAATGCTGTTGGTTGAACTGGTAATTTAAAAAAACTAACTGTCCTGATTATATATTCGTTTAAATTTGTAATCACATCTTCTCACAGTCAAAATGGGGTTCTCTTCTAGGCTCGTCAAGGTTTCGTTGATCTTACTGGAGTAGACTATTCTCAAAATGCTATTGACTTAGCCGAGTCAATTATGAAATCACAAAACATGACTATCAGATATGAGATATGTGACATTCTGAGCACGGATTGCCCTGTAATGTCCAGGGAGTATGCTGTTGCTCTTGATAAAGGAACTTATGATGCTGTAAGCCTTCAACCAGTAGATCCCAAAGGAAAGAGAGAAAAATACATTTCAAATGTATGGAAACTGCTAAAACCACAAGGCTTATTGCTCATAACCTCATGCAACTGGACTGAGAAAGAACTCCTCTCACACTTCAGTTCAAGTGAGTTTTATTTCTGACATATGTTTTATATCCATGAGTTTTATGATTTTGGTGAAGGCATAGATTGTAGGTTATGATGCTTAAGTGCTGGAAGAACATATCTGGTATTCCTTAATTTACAGGGAATTGATAACTTGCAGCTGGAAGTGGTGTAAATACCTTTAAATTATACTTTTCTTCCAGCACCCCCTGACATCAAATCCAAGAAACTAATCTCTCTATGACTTTTTTTTTTACAGACTGATATGATTTTTTTTAATCTTAGTAATTAAACAACTTGATGCCAAAATTTTTTTGTTTTACAATAAGTTTATTTCATGCCTCTACATGTTTTGAGCACATGTGCTAATCATCGGGAGGTCAAAATTGCATTACACAGCCTCTGGTATCATCATAGTGAAACAAGTGAGTGGTCTAAAATTACTAAAATACAATTCTATAAATATGAGCAAATTGTAGTATAATTTATGTGTGAATTTTTCAGGTGTGATTACTGTGTATTACTTACTATAAACATGTTATGTCATGTAAAGGTTATGTTTATCCAGTTATTAAACTTATTAGAAAGGTACTATGTCTGCTTACATTTATGTTTGTTTAGTCTATCTAGTCATCAAATCATATAAATTGCTAATTAGTTGTTGTGTCTATAAGGTTATGTTTGTCCGGTTGTTAGAATTGTTGAAAATACGATGTCTATTTACATTAGCTTTCTAAAAAAAACTGTGTTTATCTAGTTATTAAGATTGTGCGGTGTCTATTTACATTAATTGTTGAATCTACAGAAAATGCAACTTAACTCTTGTTAAAACGTGCTTACCCTGTAAGTGGTTGTCCCGTGCATAGGTTGAGAGAGGACTGGTTGGAATGCATGGGATTGTGGGTTAGGCGTCAGGTGGGTTATGGCTTGTAGTATTTGAATGGAGGAGGTCAAACATAGGATTATGCTCGTTCAGATGTTGTTTGGGGATGAGTTCATTATTGTGGTGGAACGACTGGATGTACATTTGTTCATATGGAAGCAAAAGGGTTGGTATGTTGATCTGCTTGAGAAGAGTCATAGTGTCATCAATGTTACCATATTCATGTCTGCAGTTAAGTATATGTAGTGCATATGCCAAGCAAGGGTCATTGTTTTTAATGTACCGTATGTGTTCCCGGAATCTTAATTTTAAGTTGTGACATGTCTGCCCAACATAAGCTTTGTGGCAGGTTTTGCACGTAATTTTGTATATTCCACTTTTTTCATGTTCTTGTAACCGGGTTGGTGCTATGGGTTTTGTGAGATGGTGCAATGTTGTAGTCTTGAACGCTATGCCTATATTCGTATTTTTGAATAAATTGGTAATTTTTCTGATCTTTGGGCTGTGGAAGGTAAATGTAGTCCAGATTTTTTTTTTTTGTCATTCTTGCTAGGTTTTTTGTTGTTGACGTTGTGTAGTATCTGTCGGTTAAGTTTCAGCAGCAGGTGTTGCGGAAAACTATTGTTCTTAGCAATTGATTGTATTATTTCCCATTCTGTTTATTTCTTGTCTGGATTAAGAGCTAAAGAATGCATTCTATTATGTTGAATCTAAAGGCTTCCATTTTTTGTTCTATTGGGTGATTAGAAAGAAAGTTAATTGTTGTGTCTGTAGTGGTTGGTTTCCTGTATATGTCTACTTCAAGTTTGGCATGTCTGTATGTTATTGTCGGACCGCCTGTGTGGTCTAGTGGTCAGAGTTTCTGGCTACAGATACAGAGGTCCCGGGTTCGATCCCCGGCGCTACCAGATTTTCTGAGTAGTAGTGGGTCTGGAACGGGGTCCACTCAGCCT
>Ga0123355_10013012_pt1 | contig 12924 bp, 6 predicted proteins | sample TergutEmb28metaG_3_FD_89872 | JGI IMG/M metagenome (GOLD analysis project Ga0123355, IMG submission 89872) | Embiratermes neotenicus P1 segment gut microbial communities from Petit-Saut dam, French Guiana - Emb289 P1 | ecosystem: Host-associated > Arthropoda: Insects > Digestive system > Gut ... | reverse complement strand
TGATGTAAATAATAGGTTCTTAAGCTCGACCTGATGATGACCCCCAAGGGTCGAAACATGTTGTAATTGTAAACCTACAATTAAAGTTGTGTTGACGGAAATTTCTATGCTATTTATAATAAATTTTAACAGTCTGCTTAAATAAGATGCGCATTTGTTACACTAGTATAATTAGGTCATCAGGCTGCCGTTGACGTAATTCGCCACATGAATGTGGAGTTGTCACCTGACATTCTTGAACATTTTAAGAATGTATATGGCACTCGCTTTGGCGGTTCTTATCCTAAAATCAGAAGACTGTAGAAGGGAAGTCCGTACACTCACTATAGTTCTGCAGTTATGCCATGTTCAACTTATAGAAACTAAGATAACGTAATGGAAACGCTTACGTACACGGACTAGAAATCTAGCCGTTACGTAGAAATCAGAAAACGTCTGTGCTGAAGACAAAGTACTTTGTGGTGTTGGCGGCATCGTGTTCGCTTACATTACTTGGGGAACTTGGAGTATAGGGGGAAGGACGGGTAAGTGCTGGATCACGTTTCCTATTACCGGTCACAGGAAATGCTCTCTTACCGACTTGAATATTCCGTGTACCCAGAGAAGACTAAGTTAACAAAGACTGTGACAACTTGATTGTGCAACTGTTTATTTAGGCTACCAAACCTGGAGAGCTGTAGGTAGGCCTGCAGGCGAACGCTAATGACTACTGCGGAGTTCTGGCTTAGTTTCGTCCGAAAGTGTTGGTCCTACGAGCAATGACAATTTCGGCATGTCAAAGACGCAATATTTTCACGGCTTGTGAATGTAATTGTGTCCTACAGGGTGAATAGTGGTGTCAATATGGAGTGCTCATTTTTCCGGAGGTTGCACGTATTTACGCAGCGTCTGTACTGATGTGGGAAGCAGCGACAGCTTTCAAAATATTGGAATTTTATTGTATGCTGATACGGTTGTTTGCAAGAGAAGAATATTGTTCTTGGTTGTTTGAAATCTAGGTTCTGCTTTGTGATTGTTCTCTTCGTATTAGTTGTTCCAAAATGAATCAGGAGAGGCAGCAAGTGAATGGACGCGTCAGCTTCTGTTTTGTCTTATTTATGGTCATTTAGTTGCCCAATCACAGCCCCTAAGCAACGCGAAGGAAAACAGAGGAACTCTATTACACAGTCTTAAGGAGTGACTCCAAATTAGATTTCAAGTCTTAAGGAGGTTAGTCTAAAAATAACGGCACATATGCTAAGTAGCTATATATCCATATCGCGTACCAGAATGCGGGACGAAATTATGACAGAGAGAGATAGCTAATAAATACTTCGAAAATGTGGCAAAGATCCAGTATGGGGTAACAACAGCAGCAAATGAAAGTTATGCTGTCACGAAGGTTACATTCGATAAACTACACTGGTCGGCACAAAAAAAATCGTTCCCCGTTAAAATTCAGGGTGATTATTGTAGTTTTGACATTGCTGAATCCGAATATGACAACCAAATTAGCCCTATCACTCACCAATGTTAAGGGAGAGGGGATTAACCTTTTAAAGCCTACTGGTTACATGATGCACCAACAGGTTTAATATTCAAGAATTGTATGCTCTGCCTGCACTGTATTTATGTGTTTTGAATTTATCTGAGAACAAACAGCGACTTCTGCCACATACACCATAAACTGGTTGGTTTTTATAACCGAGACACAAGTGTTTACTGCGCGGTACGAACTGGGTTCTTTTAAAAAGAAAACCTTCTGCGCTTCGGAGTGAGAGGGCTAAATTACAAAACTACGTTTCTAATAAAAAAGGTTTCTAACAATATACAGTATCAAGTAAAGCACAATGTCTCTATACACGATATCTGAACTCGAAAAAAAAATTAATTAACATTCACTTCGTCTTCTTTTGCCTCTTATTTTCGCCAGTTGGTGTCTCCCTTATAAAACTCCAGCAGTAGTCAGCCAACATATTTGGACTCCATTTTCCAGTGTACCTCTTTTCAATTTGGGAAATATCCTGACGGAACTTGACATTCAGGTGACCGTGCATTGTGATAAATTCTTATAATAAAACCAACTAGATGCACTAATTTCTCAAATTTATTTTTAGAATAAAACTCTCCATGTTTCGGACAGTTCCTTTGTTCATCAACAGGAGTTTTTCACTTTACCCACAGCAATGGTATATGTCATACAGGTGAGCCCTCGTGTACCTATCCAACAGGGTAGTGACACTTGATGTTAATCCGAGGGCTGGCACATAGTCTGCCCTCGGTCCTTTGAGCCGCCGAACTCTGATTATTAAGGTCTTGTGGAGGATAAGTAACTCAAACAGGATACAACACAAAGTAATTGTATTAACAAAATTCAACATAGAACTATAGCAGAACAATAATAAATACAATGAAAATGGTTGCTTCATAACAAATGCAATGAAAATGGTTGCTTCAGAACCTAAGCTTCGACCACGCAAGCAGCCGATCGTAAATTGCCCAACACAAACATACACCTGTCGGCTCAGCGTATGTTTGCAATAAGTACCAAAAAAACAGCAAACCAGAGAAACATTACAATGTCGGCTCATGTAAACTTACATCACAAATACCTTAAACTCACAGCCGATCAGAAAATACGTATAGGACTTAATGCATCAGTCGTCTCGGCATTACATTTATCGTGCGTATAAAAGAAATACAATCAATACAGGAAGCAACAGAATAACCAAATACATCACTTTGACTCGTATAAATAAATGAAATGATACCACTTTCGGGGAGGTATACTTGTACCAGTCCCTCCCGAGGTAGATGCTAGGCAGACGTCGGGGTTCATAGCTAAACATGACCAAACCTCAATTTGGAAAACAATAAGGTCCGCAACCAAACTTTACTTGCCAACCGTGTCCCGATCGTCTGCGTAGCCCTTGTCAGAGAAACAACTGAAGAAGGAGCTTGCTGCTCCTGGCCCGGCCAGAGAAGTCCCAGTAGTGGTTGAGTTGAATCCAGGAAGATGAGTAGTTAACACAAAATTCGAAACCCGAAAGGAAAACTCGGGGCAACGCCCTTGCATTTCACTTTTCCCCAGAGCAACCAATGATCAGACGATAGCCTCACACAGGGAACGGTAAAGGGAAAAACAAACCGGTCTTGCTTGCCAGAGGGCAAGCCAGGAGCCGACCCAGAAGCGGACGACTCACGGGTTTGCTGACAGCTTGCAAGCAGGATCAGGATGGAACTGCAGTTCCGTCCTGATCCTGCTTGCAAGCTGTTAGCAAACCTGTATGACATATGCCATTGCTGTGGGTAAAGTGAAAAACTCCTGATGATGGACAGAGGAACTGTCCAAAATATGTAGAGTGTTATTCCAAAAATAAATTTGAGAAATTGGTGCATCTAATTAGTTTTAGTATAAGAATCATGATGGAGCCTTTCGCTATGTTTATCGGAGACGACTGCCATATTTTCAGGGTGAAGAATTCAAATGTGATTGCAGAAAATTAAGTTTCCATGACGTGATACACCCATACCACTGTGTGATGAAATTAGTTCCTGCACAATTTCACTGTAATTTTCCGCATGTTCGTTCCCTAGTTTCTGCAGACTTTTTTAAAGTGCCTTCCAGGCCTTTCCTTCCGTAGAATTTAATTTTATACCAAAGTCTTGGTCTTAGAATAGTTGTGTAATTTGTGAAAACGAAAATTCCTTTTTTCTTCTTGGTCTTACCAATTTTGGGAAATTTTTGCCTTAAATAGGTAACCCCTTCGCTTTCTTTATCTATCGCTTTCACAGATGTTATCAAACCGAGCCACTAGATTTTTACTTATTCCCTGAAGCAGGATGTGCCACATTCTTTTGACCTGTGGTGCTCTTTCTGAGCGGAGTGGCCATTTTTTTTATTCCGTAGTGGCAGTTCCTCGCTTGGCTCTCCAATCCACATTACAGCAGCAAAATTTATTGTATCCGCCTTGCAGCACAGTCAGCAATGCTATAACCTTTAGGTCAGCACATATATTCCACCGGTGTTCTTCACATCGTACTTATTTGCAACAAAACCTGAAGATTCTCGTAGGTTTCTTTCATGTAAACTGCATAAGCCTGTGGGATAGACGGGAATTTATCTCATTGTGGAGTAACACTCTCTTCTATCTGACCTTAGATGAATCAATGTAAAGCCTCCATTGCCCACCAGTGTGTTCAAGTTGCAAGTCTTCTATTAATTACTGGATGTTATTGCAGTACACCAGATAACCATATACCGAGCAACACATTGCTATGTCTGACTGCCTCTTCCTATCAAATGATACCATTACACCTTCCTCAAGAAGATTCCACTGCTTAAGTCTTGGTCGAAGTAGCTGCGCCTTTGTTTTGTCGATGTGATAGAAAAATTTCGGTGTGTTCAGCGTCCCTTCAAACTGCAGTGTGATAATTATCGCACTGCGAATTAAAGGGACGCTAAACAGCTGGAAGGAAGGTTTGTTGAGTTTGAGGTATGGTTTGAGACAGTATTGTTGTAGGTATTTAATAATTGACTTAAATAAGTAAAAATAAATTAACAACATAGAAAACCTTTGGCCCAGCCCAAAAGTTCGGTTTTTGGTCATTAAACCGAGGTATCAACTGGTATAATCCAAACGGAGGATGATACAAACATTTTATTCGCACCTTCAAGGTTTTATACCTATTTCCAATAAAAATCAATAAAAATTATTTCAGGGAGGAAATGTGCCGATCATTGTTATTGTCACTATTCAGTTGAGAATCTTCTCTTGCTGTTCACCTCACCATTTCGCGCATCCTTCATGTTGTGTTTTTATTGAGAGAAGAAGTTGGAAAATCTTTGTAAATAAACCAACTTGACACACAAGTTTGTGCGTCAAGTTGGTTTATTTACAAGGATTATACTAGGATGCACAGTCAACAAAGCATGAAAGTTAGAAAATATACGACGTTGGGGTGTTCTCCAGTGACCTAAGTTCAAACGAGCGGACAAAATGTCAGCACTGTGCGTTTAGAAAGGCTCTGTCTTTCCTTACGAAAGGATACTTAGCACCTCGTTTTCACCCTACGAGACGATTCTTACAACAGCAAATGCCGCGTCAATCGGAGCAAGCCTGTGGAGAATCAGAAACGTTTAGAAATACTGCAGTACATTTTGGTGAATAGTAAAATGGAGCTCACGGCGAGCAAAGCGTGAGTCATCTGTCTTGGAAAGATACCAAAAATTCCGAGTGTGTTGGTTCCCCTGCAGAAAGGAATGTTGTTTGGTGTTGTATAAAGTAGGCCGTGGATTTACGTAACGGCTTACTGGATAGTAATAATTAAAAAAGAGTTTGTGAAACTGTCACCGCAAGTTCTGAACATTCTTTATTTTTCTAGTCCTTTCTTGTACCTAAATTATCTTGGTACAGATAATCTTGCTATCGAGTATGAAGAGTCATATGAATGTTTATCTGTATTAGCAGAAAGAAGTTGTATGTTTTATATGGTGTATGAATCATTTTAGTTATTTTTAGTTTCTATATTATATACGAACTGTACTAGCCAAATAGAATTACAAACTTAGTATAAGAAATTATGGATGTATCCTATACACATTGTTGTCAAAAGGATGAAATAAATTGAAATTAAAATTGAAATACCAACATTCGAAAATCACACAATCATATACCTCTTTTGGCAAGTGAAAAAATTGAAACAAATGCATTGTTTCTGTTTATTGGTGGTAGTACCTTGCGATATAAAAGTACACGTTTTAGTTTTTAAATTTAAGAAGAACTTACGTCTTGAAAGAGCACTCTTTGTTTACTAAAATACAGTAAAAGCATAGGAAGCGTTTAAATCATTTTTGTATATTTTATAAATTGATCAGTGATAGAATTTACGTTCATTGACTGACCAACAACCGGACTTTGCAATCCTTACCATTCCGGCTTGATATTCAAGAGGTCGAGGGTTCTGATCTGGGACTGAACACCGGCTATCTTATGAGACCTGTGGTTTTTCTTTTTTTCTTGACAAACGCCGTTAGTACCTCAGATTATTCTGCGACCGATTCCTTCCACACTTTTCCCAATTCATTATTCGCAAGTGATCTTGTATCTGAAATAACTCAGCTGATACAGTGACTAATTTACCGGCTGGACGACCGGGAAATTGAATTTCGATCCCCGATAAGGGAATGGAATGTCTTCTTGTCAGTAGCGCCCAGATCGGCTGTGGGGTATAACCACACTCTTGTTCAGTGGCTCCGCCTAGGCTCTTTTTACCCGGCGTGGAAAAAATTCACCACGAGGCGTCGAGATTGTGAATGCGTCGAACTATACCTCCACTCCCCAATTCGTTTCATGGCGCAGTGTTTAATTAAGCACATGTTAATCACCTTATCACTCCATACTCTGCAGTCTCAGCTACTGACAGCATCATTACGTAAATCGGTAAGGAGGCTGCCTAACATGGATCTGTGTACCCTCAGTTTGATTCATCGTTCAGTCATCTTGTTTCTATCGCTATTTTCGCAACTGTTTTGTGTAAAGAGAAGGTACTTACCGGAAGTGCGATAAATTTCATTCACAAAGGCTGTATTTGAATCAAAAGTTGCCTGCATAAATAATGGCAACCTGATGTACGCAGTTTTTATTAGATCTTTCACATATTTTGTTGCAGACAGCCTGCAAAGTAGAAACACATTCTTGTCGCCATGCCACTAAAGCTGCTAATAAAGAGAAGAACCAGAACCAGAAATGCATTCCATGTAAGTACTTTATTTTTTTTTCATAAGGGGTGAGGTTTGTTTCCACTCCTTAGTTCCATGCCACATTGCTGGGAACGCTTTGAGATACTGGAAATGACTTACTTAACAAAGCTCTGCATGAGGGATTTGGTGTCTAACCTATTTACAGCCCTGATTTGAATATAGGCACATTTAGTTGTGAAGAGTTCATGTTTCATTTTACTGAAATTGATTCATACTGCTGTGTATAGCATTGATTATGCAGTCTGAAACGTTTAATTTTATATATATATATATATATATATATATATTTATTTATTACTTACAGATGATTACAACAGGGTTGTATTGGAGCCATTAGATGACACTCCAGACTCTGATTACATTAATGCATCATATGTGGATGTAAGTAAACTGTGTTTGTGTTAGTATTTTGTACTGTCAGCGCATGCTGGGTGACTTTCTGGGCTATCTATATCTTTGAACCCAAAGACTGAAAGGAATGAAATGTACAACACTTTCATCCACTGCAAAAGATATTACATATAAATCAAGAAAAAGTGTTCACAACCTGTCCAATGTTGTGACCTATTTGAAATTTGATCTAAATTTTTAATTTTGGGCAATCACCTGCAGCAAACAACAAGGTTCTTCCCAAACTGTTTCATTGAGGAACTTGAATTCTTTCAGAATTACATGTGTTTATTAATAGTTTTTAATTGTTACACTAAGAAATCTGGAATTCCATCAAAATTACGTGTAAATGTTCATAGCAGATGTAATGGCATTACCTACTACCGTCTTCATATGCACTACTGAAAGTAAGTGATTTTGTTATTATTCAGTGATGGTTTTTATTTGAACAATCCACCACAAACATTAGTTTGTACATGAGCATACTGCATATACCATGTACATACCAGTCATTGAAGTAAATTTGCCTTATATTGACATTTGTTGCAGAGTTTACTGAAACCAAATGCATATATAGTAACACAAGGACCTACAGAAAACACAGTGACAGATTTCTGGAGGATGGTTTGGCAAGAGAAAGCAAGTTGCATCGTTATGCTGACTAAGACTTTTGATTTTATTAAAGTAAGTATTAACCCTCTTTCATTAAGATGGAATTTCTTGGCCATAAAGAAAGATTACACTATCCATTAGCCTAGTGGTAGATATCTCGTCCTATTTGACTGTCATTATGAGTTTTAGGAACCTACAATCATCCATTAAGGTCATGCCCATAATTTGGCCATTCTGAAATTTCAGTACATATTTTCCAGAACAATATCAGTATAGATGTTTGAAATAGACCAGGACTGCCTCTTTCAAATTTCTCATCATATCATGAATGTACAGGGTGTATACCATGCATGGGAGAGAAGAATAATGCATGTAAAATTTTAGTTGGAATATGTGAGTGGATCAGGACCTATAGGACAAATGGGTGTAGATGGGAAGGTAATATCTGAGTGAACAGTAACGAAGAATTCATTGATAGTGTTGACTGTATTCTACTGGCTAAGGATATGGTCTGGCATTAGGCTGTTGTGAACAGGGTACCTTTTGTCCAGATTTCATAAAAAGTGGAATAATCTTTAACTGTCCACATGAATATGACCTTTCTAAGGACAGTGCTTCATAGAATTACTTAATTATACTGACTGTGGAAAATAACATAGCCAATTGATTTATGAATATTTTCAGGTGATGTGCATGCAGTACTGGCCAGCATCAAAAGAGAAGAATGAAACACATGGAGGCATCTCAATATCTGTTCTCCACGAAGAAGAATTGGCCAACTTCCATATTCGGACTTTCCTCCTTGCTAAGAAAGAAGAAGGCATGGTAAGGTTTAATTTTAAACAGCTTACCTGGGGAAGAAATATCACACATACCAGGCTGTGGGAATTGTTTTCATCATGTTCATAATTACTGAATAGGACAGATTTTTTTGGTCTTGGCACAGCAGCCCCTACTGGGCCAGGGTATCCTCATTATTGACACTTCACACTCACGCTCAGACGCACCACGCTTGGTAGGACTCCTCTGGACAAGTGATCAGCCTGTTGCATAGACCTCTACCTGACAACACACAACACTCAGAAGAGGCGGACATCCATACCCCCAGCAGGACTCAAACCCACAATCCCAGCCAGCTAGTGGACACAGACCCACACCTTAGACTGCGTGGCCACTGGGATCGGCATGGGCAAGATTACCAAGCAATATTTTCTGCTAACAGCCTGGAAATTTCATTTTTGTTTTTGAAATGAAATGATTTTCCATTATTATGGTGTTTGAAAGCAGAGGTCACTCTATATTTGAGATTTCCCTATAATCAGGCCAATGGGACATAGTTTTACATAGTTCCAGAAGACATACCTTATTGTACTGAATTTTCAGATTCTTAAGTAGAAAGTGAGAATTTTGGGATGGTTTGCTGTGTTGCTTGGTATGTGGTTCCTGACATTTTGAAGAACTGCATCAGGCTGATTTCCACCCAAGTAGTCTTTTGTTCCAGATGTTTAAACTGTCCTCAGCTGCCTGCATAATGCTGAGGTTTCATTGTAACTTGAAATCTTTATATCACTGCAGGCAGTTGGAAAGTGTTGTCTGGTCCCATCAGCTCTACAGGTCAGCTTCTGCCCACAACATTGTTATGCCTAGTTATAGTTGTACGCATGCTTCTTGTCAGTACTTTTGGAAAAGATGCCCTAACTCTTTTCACATAATAAACCTGTAATTCCTCTGCATTCATTTACATGATTGTAATTCAAACAGGATGACATAGAAGAAAGACGAATTTTCCAGTTCCACTACACTGAGTGGGCAAGTCACACCTGTCCATTTTCTAATTCAGTTCTTGAATTTCGGCGACGGATACGTGCTGTTGTTGGATCCCATCAAACTTCCAAGCATGGGCCAATGGTGGTACATTGCAAGTGAGTATGAGTGAACCAACATCATGAATTGTCAGTACCTTTAGTCAATAAAGTTGAACAGGAAGTGTTAAAAAGGAAATATAACAAACTAAACATAAATATATGAATTGCTTTCCCTTACAATACATTTCATATTCATGTGTAAGTACACAAATATCATTTAAGTCAAATGTCACAGGAAGTATATACTATATACACCATATGATCATGGGTTGAGTGTGTAACCCAAAAACAATTTTTCTTGCCAATTTAATGCATTTGAACATTAAGATTTTGTTTGACAACATTATGCAGAGAGTTTTTGTTTTTTGTATGGGTATAATACATAAGAACTTCACAAATTTATTTTGTGCTTTCTGTGTAGTTCTGTTTCACATACTTTAATAGTACTACAATATCTGATAAAGAATTGGATTGGGTCTATAAATGAAAATAAGTTGTCCATATTTATTGTGTTTATTCACCTTCAAAGTACTCGACTTCTGACCTTATACAGTATTTGCATTCCAACATCTCTGTGGTCTCTGGTACCATTGCCAAAAATAATTTTTGCTTAGTCCTTTTGCTACTGTCATTGCACTATTTGGAATGTCTTCAAGTGATCCAACATGTGATCTTTTGAAGGACATTTTTAAGTTTTGGAATATAAAGATAAAAATTTTAAACAAAACAAATCATGTGAGTACAGTGCTTCTGGGAAAAACTGATGTACTAAATGTGTGTGGGAAGACACATTGTCATGATGGATTATTATTATTTATTTTTTTTTGACGAATGCATTGTGATAAACATTCCGAGTCTTCAAGGCAAACTTTTATTGCACTTTAGCAATAATTATATATAAAACAACAGAATAGCATGTTTATCTCAGTAATTAACCAACTTGATGTACAAAGCATGCATTCCAACCAGTACTCTCTCAACCTGTGCACAAGATGGCCACCTATAGGTGTGATGATACCAGAGGCTGTGTAATGCAATTTTGACCTCCTGATGATGAGCACATGTGCTCGAAACATGTAGAGGTATGAAATAAACTTATTGTAAAACAAATATTTTGTGCATCAAGTTGGTTCATTACTGAGATAAATATACTGAGATGCACGGTCAGCAAAACAACAGAATAGCATGGTTTTACCTAGGTCTTGGATGTTCATGTTCTTTTGATGTCAAGTGTCTGGACTCTTTCATTGAACTCTTCTGAAGTTTATGCCTCATACTGTGAGCCAAATCTCATCAAAATTCACGTCATCTTTTATTTCTTCCAAAACGTTGGTTTCTTCCAACATTTTTGCAGAAGGGTTTGAGCAGAGGTCTTTTCTCATACTTTCTGGCATATTGGTGCGTATTTTTAGCACCAACTATACATTGACACTTTCAATCACACACAACACCCTCCTTTTTGATCATTTATTATGTGACAACCAGTTGCAACCTTGAGTATAGGTCATCTTCAGGCCATTATACAAGAACACAAATGGTTCTCGTACAATGGCTTGATGATGACCTATACTTGGAGTCAAAACTAGATGCCATAAAATAAATGATCAAAAAGGAATGTGTTGTGTGTGATTGAAAGTGTTGATGTACTTTTAAGTGTTACCCCAATAGGGATGTTTTGTATAAAGACTTTCTAGTATCACCTTGGACAGAATTTCTTCATGTTCAAATCTTGGTGAAAACAAAACATACGAGGTATGTGTAGTTCTGCTGTGTTTTGTGCCGCCAATGTATGTCAATTTCTATCCAATTCAACCATTTTTCATGCAATTTTATAATGTCTTAAAGTTTTCAGACAGTTATATCTAGTTCTCTAGAAGTAACTTAACCTGTGCAGAACCTCTGTTGTTCATGGTTGTCCCCCCATAAACTTGCTACAGTTTTCATCATCTGTTCTAATAAATTGCACGTTTGACAGACAGACAGACAAGACACTGAACATTAAAACATTTTCAATCACAGAAACTGAATCTGAATGATGATTCAATATGTAACTTCTAAATTGTGTTGATATATACCCTAACACATGCCAAATTGCCACTGCTGCAAAATGCTGTACAGAACAGCAGTCTGCATATTTGAACATTATATCTAATATACACATACATTATAAAAAGAATATCATCATCTGTTTTCTAACAGGAATTTTGTTGCACTTTTTATATGTTTTTAGTGATGGTGGTGGAAGGTCAGGGGTTTATCTAGCTATAGATGCAAACTTGGAATTGGCTGAAGAGGAAGATTGTTTTGATGTATTTGGATACTTCAAGAAACTCAGGCAGTCCAGGAAAGGACTTATTGAAAATTTGGTATGAGCAAGTCCATAGGTAGTATGTGAGGGTCATTCAATAAATAAGTGAACACTGCAGTTTAATATAGACATATTTCCATTATTATTAACTCCTTTTTTTAGGCATTTAAATGGTCTGCTGCTATACATGTGCATTGTGACTATGATAATTTGCTTGGAAATTGAAGGATATACATGCAAAGAATTTATATACATCTTCCTTGGGTCAGTTAAATGATACAGAAAAGCCATCTTACTGACATTTGTGAATGCCAAGCAAGAATAGAATATCACAGACAGAAGCACATTACTGCCAAATACAGACCATATGACCTGTCACATACATTACATGATGTTCCCACAGTGAGTTAAGGCACTATATGTCTATAAAGGTGCTTCCTGCTGTCATATGAAAATTCTTACCATATACTTCATATCTTAAATTTAACTTCTGAATGCGTCTTCTGTGGTCCTAAACTGTGAAAAGTCACAAGGGTGTTACACAGGATTGAGTGTAGTTCAATATCTGCTATTATCTGTATTTAAAAGGTCTTTTGTGCAATGAGGCAATTTGAGTAACACTGGAAATTTAAGTCCTGTTTCATCTGACACCTTGCCCACCACAGACCATATAACACAGGCTCGGTGCAATCAAATGGGATGCTGAAGGACAGTAATAATAATAATAATAATAATAATAATAATATGTCCCCAGAAAACAGGGAGGAAGGGGCTTGATGCAGTTAGAAGCAGCGCATGCAGTAGACATTACAAAATTGGTGGATTATGTAGACAGGAAGGAAGACCCACTAATACAAGTTGTCAGAACACACCAACACAACAATGATTCAGCAGTGTTACAGACGGCTAGATGCCTGAAGACAGAAGTACAGAAAGAAACAAGAAAAATGAAGGACAGCATAGCAGAGAAAACAAAAGAAAGATGGCACGGGAAGAGGATGCATGGA
>Ga0123355_10013010_pt1 | contig 12924 bp, 10 predicted proteins | sample TergutEmb28metaG_3_FD_89872 | JGI IMG/M metagenome (GOLD analysis project Ga0123355, IMG submission 89872) | Embiratermes neotenicus P1 segment gut microbial communities from Petit-Saut dam, French Guiana - Emb289 P1 | ecosystem: Host-associated > Arthropoda: Insects > Digestive system > Gut ... | reverse complement strand
GCATAGATACCCTATTATTTATGTCTCGCGATGGTTTTGTTATGTATAAAATTGCCCAAGTGCTTTGTGAGGCTTGGGGCATTGATATAAAGTGTAAGTATTTTTATGCTAGTCGGTTTTCTCTTAGGCTGCCTATGTATGCAGTGGATAAACGGTATGCTTTAGACAAGCTGTGTGACCCGGAGGCTTGCAATACTACAGGCCAATCTGTACTTGAGGCTGCGGGACTTAATCCTGTGCAGATTGTTAATGTTCTGAATGATATTGGAATTAATCCAGACGCTAAGTTAACCGATAGGGAGCTAAGAGCACTAAGAATGAGCCTTGAATCCAGCACTTTATTTGATAGTTTTGCACTAGAATCCGCGAATAACGCATTAGAATCCGCTAAGGGATATTTTGCTCAAGAAGTGCCTGATTTACCAGGATGCTTTGCCATTGTAGATAGTGGCTGGGCTGGATCTATACAAGAAAGCTTTGGGAAGCTGTATTGGCATTTTACGGGTAATGCGACATCTGATATAAATGGTTATTATTTTGGGATGCTAAAGTCTCCTCCGCCTGAGTCAGGGATATATAGGAGTTACTTCTTTTCTCCTAATAAAGGGATGTGGCGGTTTAAAGGGTTTTGTATTGACTTGTTTGAATGCCTTTGTGCGGCAGGGCATGGCCGGGTTTTGGGTTATAAGCAAGTAGAAGATGACGAGTGGAAGCCTATATTAGATGATGAAGTTGCAAATAGCTGTCCTGTTTGGGATGCGAAAATCCAAATAGACATTTGTGTGATGTATATAGGTTTTTTTGTACAGCATAACATTGGATTGCGAGTAGGGAGTATGCCTTGCTTTCGTCGGGTTAAGCGGTTGCTTAAGGGGTTTATGCAAAGGCCGACTATTGATGAAGCTGAAGTGTATGGTGCTATTCCGTTTTCTCGTGGGGTTTTGGAAGGTAACTTGGGTACTTTAGCACGTAAGTTAACATCAAGTGAGTTAAGATATTACACTTTTACCTACCGTTTTGCAGGAAGATTTTTTTGTAGTCAAAGGGCCGTGTCCTTTCCGATTTTTTGGCTGCATGGAGTAATGGTGTTGTCAAGAGTGCTATGGTTGAAAAGATTGAATGTAAGCATGTTGTTAATCGCTTATTGGTTGAAAGTAAGCATATTTTCGCGCTTTAAGTAGAACAACCATATTTTTTATTGCATACAAAGGACAAAGGTGAGAAATGGTAAATAGTAAATTAACAAATCTTTCTAAATACTTGCCATCTGATGTATGGGAAAAAATAGAGCGTTTTTTGTTTGGTATAAATCAAAGTACACCAGATGCATATTATCCAATTGATGGAGATAGAGTTTTCGCAAGAGTTATGTCTTATTCTGTACGCAACAAAGAAGATTGCAAAATCGAGGCTCATAATAGATATGTTGATATTCAATCAACAATTATCGGAGCAGAAGGCATTGATATTTTTGAAAGAAAATGTCTAGATGTTATAGAATCTTATAAAAGCGAAGATGATGTGATGTTCTTTGCTGACCCTGGAAAATTGCCTTACGTAAGTGTTGTTAATAATCCAGGATATTTTACTATGTTATTTCCAGAAGAAGCCCATAGACCGATGCTAAAAACAGAAATACACAATACAGATGAACCTATAAAGAAATTTGTTATAAAAGTTGAGGCTACTATTTTATGAGCAAATATAAGCTAATTGCAATGATTCCGGCACGCTTAGGTTCTAAGCGGATACCTAAAAAAAATATACGCTTATTGGATGATAAACCTCTGATACAGTATCCTATAGAGCTTGCTTTGTCACTGGGTGTATTTGAGGATGTTTGGGTAAACACAGAAGATAAATTGTTAGGACGTGTTGTTGAAAGCCTTGGGGCCAAGTTTCACAAACGCCCTGAATCATTGGCCTCGGATTATGCGACTAACAGAGATTTCACTTATGAATTTATGCAGAATCATAATTGTGATTATATAGTGATGATAAATACTACATCGCCATTATTAACAGTTGAAACGGTAAAATCATTTATTAGGCACCTTGCGGATAACTCCTTTGATACCCTGTTATCGACTACAGAAGAAAAGGCAGAGACCTTTTACCGAAATGCCCCGTTAAATTTTACTTTTGAAGAAAAGATTAACAGTCAGCTCTTAGAGCCTACTGAAAAAATTGTTTGGGCACTGACTGCATGGAAGCGCGAAACCTTTATGAAGCTTCAAGAGTCGGGAAAAAACCCGATATTTGGTGGTTTAGTAGGTAAGTATGCTATACCAAAAGATGAGGCATGTGATTTAGATACGGAAGAAGATTGGCGAATTGCAGAAGGGATATTACTCTCGCGTAAATATCCAAAAGAAAAGGAGTATATAACATTATGAAGCCAGGATTTATAGGATATGTAGAAGACGTAGCAGAGTTTCTTAGGCACATGGAGAGTACAGACAAAAATGGTACAGTTATTGATAACGAAAGAGCACTAGAAATGTTTATTGATAAATCAAAAGAAATACGTGACGGTAGCGGCATTTTCTTCTTTGCTGGGAATGGTGCCAGCGCAAGCATGGCAGAGCATCTTTCTCATGATTGTTTCCAGAATGCAGATTTTATGACTATGACTGTATCGGAAACAGCTCATATGACAGCAATCTCTAATGATTTATCTTATGAAGATGTTTTTGCGTATAGGATAGGCAAGGCACTATCTAGCAAGGATGCTCTTATCACAATATCTTCGTCTGGAAACTCGCCAAATATAATTAAGGCTATAGATACTGCACGTGAAAAAGGTATGTTTATAGCAACACTATCAGGAATGAAGCCTGATAATAAATCCAGACAACGTGGCGATATTAACTTCTTTGTGCCTGCACCAACATACGGCATGGTTGAATCTGCACATGCTACATTGTTACATTGCTGGTTAGATTTATTTATGGATAAATACACAGGGGGAAGGCATTAATGAAAGTAGTTGTTGGTGCATCTTCATTTGCGGCTCAAAGTGACAAGGCAATTAACTTGCTGCAAGAAAAAGGTATAACTGTTGTTAAAAACCCCTATGGGCGCAAGTTGACACCTGAAGAAACGGTTGAGCATTTGCGCGGTGCAGATGGTATTTTGGCAGGGCTGGAAACATTGGATGAGACGGTGCTCAATCAAACTACTACCCTTAAAGCAATAGCCCGTATTGGTATTGGAATGGAAAATGTAGATATACCATATGCAACTAGCAGGGGAATTAAAGTTTCAAACACCCCCTCTGGGCCAACAGAAGCGGTTGCAGAAATGACAGTTGCGGCTTTACTGTCTATTGGGCGGCAGATTATTCCAAGCAATGATGATATGCATAATGGTATATGGAAAAAGCGCATCGGATTTTCTATAAACGGGCTTAAAGTTTTATTGGTTGGCTATGGTCGTATTGGCAAGCGTGTTGGAGAGTTGCTAGAATCTTTTGGTGCAGAGTTAATTGTATATGATCCGATATCAGAAAATTGTTCGATAGGTCAGTTAAAACTGGCATTGTCGGAGGCAGATGTGGTGTCGTTGCACGCTTCCGGCAAAGACGAAGTTATTACAACGGAACATATCAAATCAATGAAAGATGGTGTAGTTTTATTAAATAGTGCTCGTGGCGGTTTGGTTAACGAAGACGCTTTATATGATGCACTATGTTCAAATAAGATTGCATACTATTGGGGCGATGTATTCCCTCAAGAACCATATGCTGGAAAGTTATTATCTTGTAAAAACGCCATTTTGACTCCACATATAGCGACATATAGCCGCCAATGCAGAGAGTCTATGGAAACCGAAGCTGTCAAAAATATTCTAAGGGATTTAGGCATATGAAAGATTACATTGCTGAGTTAAATGTTGCAATATCAGCTGTAAAGGCAGCCGGTGATTTTCTATCTTCTCAGGTAGACTTGCAAATAGACAGCCAAGAAGGAAAAGATTTAAAGCTTGCGGCAGATAGGCAGAGTGAGTCTATCCTAATTGAGAAATTAGGAAACACTGGGATTCCTATTCTTTCAGAGGAAAAAGGTTTTCAAGGTGAAGAACACCCAGAGGGCTATAAATGGATAGTTGATCCTATCGATGGGACAGTAAATTATTATCGCCGCCTAGAAGGGCTTTCATGTGTATCTGTAGCTTTATGGAAGGGGAACCAACCCGTTTTAGGCGTCATAAATAGATTTGAACAAAATGAATTATATGCTGGTATTGTAGGAAATGGTGCAACATTAAACGGTGTTTCAATAAAAACATCTGGGATAACCCAGGTATCCCAAGGGATTATAGCAACAGGTTTTCCGGTTGGTCGTGACTATAGCAGCGAGAGTTTACAACATTTTATTACCAATGTACAAAGGTTTAAAAAGGTACGAATGCTGGGAACTGCTGCTTTAATGGGGGTATTTGTTGCATCAGGTCAAGTGGATGCTTATATGGAAGAAAGCATTATGATATGGGATATTGCTGCCTCAGCGGCAATAGTGTTAGCGGCAGGGGGCGTGTTTAACTACATCCCGCAAGAAGGTGGCAGATGTATTTGCCAGTTATTTGCTACAAAAGAATTATCGGAGGCATACAATGCTTAAGGCATACGACTTTATAGATTATACTGAAAAAACAGCACAAGATTTACAGATGCGTCATTTTGACGAAGAACTGTATATTGCTAAAGGCATAGTTGAGAAAATCACTCATAATGTTAGTAAAAATCCAATTATTTGCCCATGTGGGAGCAAGGACTTTTCTTTGCTTTTTGTTAAATGGAGTGTTGGATATTACGCCTGCTCAAATTGTAAGACTATTTTGGCTGGTGCAGATGCTACACAAGTTAAAGAGTATAAATATGATAATAATTTAATCGGATTTAGGACAAGTGTAGACTACCAGACCGATGCTGCTGCAAGACGTGACCAAAGCTGGGAAGAGCTAATTAACTGGATATATTTTCGTACCTTTCGCCATTTAAGATTAAGGGCATTTAAAATATTGGACATAGGCAACCGTTATGTAGAATTGGCAAAAAAAATAGAGGCTAGCGAATTTTGTAACGAATATTCCTTAGAGGACTCAATAATAAATTACAAGCCATCAACTCCGCTTAGTGGACAGGCAGATGTTGTATTGTATGTTAATAATTTACAGCAATCGCTTAACCCGCTAGAGGACATAGAACATGCTGGAGCAAAATTAAAACCTGGCGGGCTTATGTTTCTTTCGACTCGAATTGGGACAGGCTTTGATATACTAACATTGCGAGAACATGCAAAGGTCTTTCCTTTTGAACATGTATTTCTTCCATCAATGGTGTTGCTTAAAGAACTTTTTTCTAAAGCAGGCTTTTCTGTTTTAGAAACTACAACACCGGGTACTTTGGATGCTATTAATGTTAAAGAAAACGAGAAACAAATTAATCCTGACGAATCATTTATTAAGTATATGATGCAGTCTTGCGATATAAATATTTTACAGGACTTTCAACGTTTTTTGCAAAAAAGCGGCCTAAGTTCATATACGCAAATTGTTGTAAGAAAGGATGTCTGTAATAATGAGTAAAATTAGAACTGCCATCCTGGGAATGGGACGAATGGGCAAAATTCGCTATGACTCTTTAATTAAGCATGGGAGCTTTGAAATTGTTGGGCTATGCGATACTTCTTTAGACAACATGAACGGTTATAACGAGCCTAAATATGAATCATGGCAAGAATGCATTGATCAAGCTGCTCCGGCAGCAGTATTTGTATGTACGTACAATGCCTTTATTTCTGATATTGTATGTTATGCATTAGAGCATGGGATTCACGTTTTTGCTGAAAAGCCTCCTGGACGTAACCTTTCCGATACTTTGCGAATGAAGGATGCATTAGAAAAAAACAATGAAAACAAAAATCTTGTACTTAAATTTGGGTTTAATCACCGTTTTCATAACTCGGTAATGGAAGCTAAGGCTCTTATAGATTCTGGCTTAATAGGGGATATTGTGTGTGCTCGCGGGGTGTATGGTAAGGCAGGTAACCCTACTTTCGCAACCGATTGGCGTAATGATTTGGAGATATCAGGAGGCGGGATACTGCTAGACCAAGGTATTCATATGATTGATTTATTGTATTATTTTATGGGCGAATTTACGAGTGTACAAAGTGCAATCCATCACTTGGTATGGAAAGAGATGAAAACTGAAGATTCTGCTTTTGCGATAATGGAAACAGCAAAAGGACAGGTCGCCTCTTTACACTCTAGTGCCGTGCAGTGGAAGCATAAGTTTAATTTGGATATTATTTGTACCAATGGGTATGTAACGCTTGATGGGTTTATTACTTCTACTAAGAGCTACGGTGAGGAGACGCTTTCCTATTACCGTAAGGATTTAGGAGGGCGGACAGGGAAGTTGGGTAAGCCTCTGGAGCATGTGCTCTGTTTTGATGTTGATGAGTCTTGGGATTTTGAGTTGATGGATTTTTATAATGCTCTTGTATGTGAAAAGAAACTTGAGCAGGGTACGGTTGAACAGGCGACTTATGTAATGGGGCTGATTGAAAAAATTTACGCTAATGTTTATAAGTGACAGGTAATTTGAATAGGAGAAATGCTAGAATGGGTGTTAAAAAACTATTATCGCGTATTTTGCCTTCACCAGCGAACACATTTCATACGCAAATGCATTCTCTCGGGACTCAGACAGCTATTCTAACAAAAAAAATTAATGCAATCCAAGAAGTTACGATTCAACTTCAAGAACTCCTTAGTGCTCAAAATTCATTGCTTACAAGTAGAATTGAGGCGATTCAAAAATCTACGGTACAAATAGAGGAAATGATTATACCATCGCTAGGTGGCATGTGGAGTCGTTCGCGAGTTGAATTTGAAAATGCGAAAAGCAGGGGCAAGGTTTTTTGGGATATTGTTGCAGAACATTTTCCTGCGAAGATGCCAATAGATATCTTAGAAATAGGAGTTTACCAAGGCAACTTATTACGATCATTGATGTCACGAAATGATATAACTGTTAAAAACTATACAGGTGTTGACCCTTATCTTGGAACAATGGAAGACCCGTACTTGAAGGCTTACTGGCAAAATGAAGATGAATCTGATAAAATTTATCAAAATTCTCTTAAAATATTTAAGAGCTATGGTTATTCACTTGTAAGGGCAATGTCTACAGATTTCTTTGCAAGCAATACAAGTCAATACGATTTAGTTATTATTGATGGAGATCATCGTTATGAACCGGCGTACAAAGATTGCTGCCAAGGGTTTGAAATAGTAAAAAGGGGAGGGCTTCTCATCGTAGATGATTATGGTAACTCTGATACCCCGGAGGTTACAAATGCTGTAAATCGGTTTTATAAAGAAAATCAACGTAAAGTAAATCGATTTGGTTGGAAGGTTTGGCCATTTAAAAATGCAAATAAATTTATTCCAATTAGTTTGACTTTTGTATACTTTGAAAAACCATAATAATTTGAAAGAGTATTGTGTTGGACTTAAAATGTGCATTTGATCCCACAGTCGTAGTGATTAATTATTATTCGATATTATATCTTCTAAATCTCACTGCTGCAATTTGCGCGCTATATCTATAATTATTTGTAAGCGAGGTATGTAACCATGATTGACCCTAAACGTACAGCAATAATTTTCACAGCAAATTCACCTCAGCTAAAGGAAGCTGATTTATTTATAGATTCTTTATTTGACGAAAATAAGGGGAATTTCAAGGGTGACCTGTGGGTAATATCCACAGGGTTGAATGACCGAGCGAAACAATATTTAAAAGCACGCGATGTTAAATATTATGTTAACCCCATGAATGAGGTTTTTGATCTAAGGAACTGGGAAAGGATTGCAAGAGCTCAACCAGAATACAGTAGAGCTACTGGCACTGAAAATGAGAGATTACGTACTGCGTTTTTTACGTATCGTAACAAACGCATGAGTAAATTAATTTTATTGGACTGGGCGCGGCTATTTGCAGATAATTATGATTATGTGGTTATGTGTGATAATGATTTATATATTCAAAATGATATACATGTGCTTTTTGAAAAGGTTTTGCATAACCCTGAAGCAATATGGTACTGGAGAGAAGAGTATCCATCATTGCAATCAACAATAATCCAACGCCAAAATTTTCATTACAAAAGACTTCAAGAGCCAACTCCTGTATTTATGGATGATAATGAAATTAATATTGGATTTTTGTTAGGGCGACCATCCAACATGGTTAAATTATTTTCTGATATTAAGACAATTTTTTACAGGCTTAACACAGAGTTGTTAGAGCGCCATGGCTGGCAAGATCAAGCAATTACTCGCGTAATAAGAGCATATGAACCTGGGCGCTTTCAACTATTCGATGAAGGCGACATAGTCCATTTATGTAATGGAGGTCGACATACAGTAAAAGAATCGCCCAGTATGGATTTTTTGCATGTAAAAACTAAACAGAAGTTTACTGTTGTTCACTTTGCTTCAGGCAAACAAAAATATTTTCCTCCAATTTCTTTTTCACTCAATGGGAACATAGAGGATTTTTATTCATATAGCGAGCATCAACATATTAGATCAAAGGAATACTTGTTTAATTGTTGGGACATAATCAACACACCTTCAAAGTATTGTTCAAAAGATGTTCTTACATTACGTAATAAAGCGCGTTCAAGTTGGATTACAAAAACTACTGATTCGCAAAAGAAAAGGTTGCTTGCTTCAGGTTTTTTTGGCGTTTCAGCTTCACATGTTTCTATATATGATAGAACAAAAGATTTTTGGCAAAATACACAGTTTGATATGGCTTTAATGAACAATAGTACTGATAATGAAAATTTTGGAAGCTTAATTTGTGAGGGAATGCCGGAAATAATAAGTAGTCATCCTGCATTTATTAAAGATACAAACTTAATGCAAAAAATGGGTTATAAATTTTCTAATATACCATTTTTTGCAATTTCAGAAGCAGTAGACGTTTTAATCGAGGAATTTAAGTGCTCTGAGCAAATTGCATTAGCTATCTGTAATATAGCATACATGTACTTTAAAGAAGCTGTTTTATTTTACAAACCAGATATTGTTGTAATACTAGCATTCCAGCCGAGTCATAGAGTTTTTAGACATGTATGTAATGAACTTAATATCCCGTTTTGTTTTGTAGAATCTGGTGTGTTGGATGGTACATTTTCATTTGATATATTGGGCTCTATGGGGACAAGTTGGGTGGCCCAAAATTCAGACTACTTTAATTCATTAGCTGTTTCGAATAAAAATATTAATGAAGCAAAAGAGTATATTGATTACTATCGAAAGAATAGTCAGATAAGCAGAAATAAGCCCGAAAAAGTTGACAATGTTTTAATTGATAAGATTAAGTTGCTTAAAAACGCAGAAAAAAAAATAATTTTATGCATTGGAAGTTATGATGCTGGTTCAGGAAATGTTCCATATTCGAATGAAGCTAAATTGCATCATGCGCCATTTTATAGAAATAATAAAGAAATGGTGGATGCTTTAATCGCTGTTGCTAAAGAGCGTAATGATATTCATATAATATATAAACAACATCCAATTGCAAGAAAAAGAGGGTTGGATATTTCAGATTCATCCCCTGATCTAACCATTGCAACACACGGGAGCATTCCAGAGTATTTAAAACTTACTGATTTAACTGTAGTATTGCTATCACAATCCTGTTATGTTTCTTTACTTAATGATGTTCCTGTTATCATGGTCGGTCGAAATCAAATAAATGGTTCAGGTGCAGTATATGATATAGCGGATTTTGCTTCAATGGACGATGCCGTTACATCTGCACTCAAAAATGGATTTTCACGAGAGCAAAAGTATAATTTTCTACAGCATATAGCAAGATTATTAAGGTATTATGTATATAGTTATGTTGGAGGATTTGGGCGCCCAATATCCCAAATGGCACATGATCTGCTATCTGTAGTGAACGACGAGGCACCAGGGCATTTATTTGTCGAAGTTGATTCCTATAAGCGAAAATTGCTACCCAAGCATCTGAATAAAACTCCATGCAAAGGATTATTTTCAGTTATTGTGTTGGCTTATAATGAATTAGCTGATTTAACGAAAACATTGGCCTCTATAAGAGGACAAGCGTTTAAAAACTGTGAAGTAATTTGTTTGCTTGGTAGAGATACATCTAAGTTGGAACCGTATGCAAGGTACTTTTCTAGCATTGATTCGAGGATAAGCTATGTCATAGATGATAGCAATAATACCTCCAAGGCTCTTAATGATGCAATAAAGAACTCTAGTGGCAGTTATTTATATTTCATGCAAGCTGGTGACTCATTAGATTCTGATGGGCTAGAAACTATTGCTCAAGTATTTGATGAAACAGAGGCAGATTGCATTTATTCTTTATTTAGAGAAATATGTCCAACATATAATGCTGAGTTACCAAGATGGTATGATTTATTTAATTTTATACCTAATGAAAAAATTATAAAAATATTACCTGAGTATCGAAATCTTTTTATTCAGTTCATGTGGCCCTGGATGAAGGCATATAAAAAAGATTTCTTTGTTCGTGAGAATTTATTTTTCGGAGATGGGGTTTCATTTTCGAAGGAAATGTCTCAAAATTTAATGGTTTTATTTAGTGGCGGAAGGTTATATTGTCTTAATAAAGTTATCTATAATCATGTGCCCACAAATAATAAAAGCATGAGGCACTCCGTTCTTGACTTTTGTGAAACAGTTGAAAGTATACGACAAGTAAATGACTATCTTAAAGAGACAAATAATTATTTGCTGACACAGCACATGTGGGTTAAATTTAAAGCTATAAAGTATCATGATGCTTTTATACGTCTTGGATCAAGGCACCAAATTAAGATGTGGAGCAAAGCTAAGGAACTATTTAATCCGTCGGATACATTAACGCTATTTGATGACTTTACATCTGCCATGACATTTCTAGATCAAAATGAAGCTTATATATTTATCAATGCTGCTCTGATGCATGACTATAAAACTTATAAAAAAAAGATGACTCGGAAAAAGCGTGGTAGTAGCCGGATAACAAAAATAGGTAATATTATTAAAAACATTCCAGCAATATTTAAAAAAATACCAAAAGGAATAAAGTGTATTAATGATCATGGATTAAGATATACCTTAAGGCGCGCTTGGGACAAATTTACTAATAAGGAATAGGTCATTTATGAAGACGAAAAATAAAAAATTTGTACAAATGTATGAGGTACAAATAATTTGTGCGTTCATAGTCATAACATCTTTATTGTTAATGTTGCGATACGCAGGATATCGGTCCTTATGGTTTGACGATCTTGCTACAATTGGCATATCAGGGCCAGGGCAAAGCATACGTGAAATAGTTTATAATTTTATGACAGAGGCACATTTTAATCCTCCACTCTTTTATGTTTTCGCTGCGCTTTGGATAAGGATTGCGCCTTTTGGAACGTTTTGGCTACTCTTACCATCAATTTTGTTTGTTACGCTAGGTATGTTTTTTTGTGGTTTGATCGCAGGGAAAATATGTGGTAATCGTGCTTCTATTTTTACAACAATTATTGCATCGCTTTCATGGTGGCTAATTCTGGCTGCCGGATATACGTTTCGATCGTATGGACTATTATTCTTCTTGTCAGCATTATGTGTTTATGTCTATATTATACGATTAGAAAAACCCCAAGATATATGGAAATATGTATGGATATATGGGATTGCATCTGCTTTATTAGTTTATACACATTATTTTGGAATTTTAGTTATAGGGTTTTTGTTTCTATGTGATGTTTTTATTTTAATGAGAAAAAAAATCATTAGTATCCGGCATATAATTTCTTATGTAGTCTGTGGTGTATTGTTTTTACCTTTTTTTATTCCAGCAGTCCTGTATATTTTAAGAGATAGAGGGTCTTGGTTTTGGCCACAGCCCCCTGGCCTTCAAAATGTATATAGCCTTTTTAATAATTTTGTTAGTAACTCTGGTTTGATAACTGTTTTTTATATGCTTGGGTTGGCGTTTTGTATCGCCATATCGTTTTGGTCGTATGCGAAAAAGTATATGAATATAGTTTGGAACAATTCTTTTGTTCATATTATTCTAGTGGTTAAGGTTTTTTTTGTCATAGGAGTTGTGTATTTATACAGTCGTTTTATTAACCCAAGTGGATCAGTTTTTGTTTATAGATATTTCATTGTTATCCTTCCACACATACTTGTTGTATCTGGAGTAGGTTTAGCGTATGCTTTTGAGTTGTGTTTGAGTGACAAATCAAGCCAGGTAAAAAGAATTGCAATGTTCATATTATCCTTTGTGATGATTATGTGGCTGGGTAGACATGCATTATACGAAGTTAACAGACACGCAAACACGATTAATCAACCGTATGAGCAAGCGGCAAATTGGATATTTGAACATGAGTACTCACACAATTCAGATTCTATTGTCCTTGTGCGAGTTCATGCAAGAGGGTTTTCGTATTATGTGACTCATGGATGGCAACGACCATCACTTAATTTAGCAGATGTAGGTCTTCCAATTTTCTTGAACCGCTTAAACTATAAATATAACTATACTTTTACAGAAGAAAATCATTGGGATTGGAATACGGTTTATGTGTTTTATGGTCATCATACAGCGATTTTACCAGTTCATGTGTCTCGCATATTAAACACATATTTTGAATTAGTTGAAGAGCATAGAGAGCAAGGGTGGAGAAGATCTATATATGTTTATAAGCGAATTCAAAATTGATTCAAAAGATAGAGGATAAAATATGTCAACATCTAACAATGTTTATGATTGCATAATCATCGGCGCAGGAATCTATGGGTTATACGCTGCGTTATATCTTGCTAAAAAAAAAGCGAATGTTTTAATTCTGGAAT
>Ga0123355_10013009_pt1 | contig 12925 bp, 15 predicted proteins | sample TergutEmb28metaG_3_FD_89872 | JGI IMG/M metagenome (GOLD analysis project Ga0123355, IMG submission 89872) | Embiratermes neotenicus P1 segment gut microbial communities from Petit-Saut dam, French Guiana - Emb289 P1 | ecosystem: Host-associated > Arthropoda: Insects > Digestive system > Gut ... | reverse complement strand
TACTAAGACCGCCGTGGATGAAAAGGGGCATGAGGTCGAGATTTTAGAGCGTTATACCAAAGATGGCGTTGGTGATGGCATAAAACATCAATTGGGCTTTAATTTAGCTGTGCCTTTGATGTTTGAGGCTAGCCCTAAGTTTACTGGCAGGGGTAAGTCTATATTCGATGGCAAGATAGGGGCTTTTGATGCTTTGGATGAGATTGTGTCTACCTGGGTGGATGCTTTGAGAGATGGTCGAGTGCAAAAGTATATACCTAACCAGTATTTGCCTAGAGACGCTAGAAGCGGGCGTGTTAAGGGGTTAAACCCTTTTCAAAGCAGGTTTATTCAAACTCAGATGGATTTGAGCGAGGGGGCGGATAACTCGGTGAAGATTGTGCAGCCCAGTATTGCTACTTCTGCTTTTGAGGCTAGCTATGCAAGCTTTTTGACCATGGCTTTGCAGGGGATTGTTGCACCTGCTACCCTTGGGATTGACCTTAGGAGGAATGACAATGCGGCGGCCCAACGAGAGAGGGAGAAGGCCACATTGTATACTAGGGGCAAGATTATAGGTGCTCTTAGAGGGTGTATCAAGAAGTTGGTTGAAAGGGTGCTTGCTTTTGATGATGCTATTAACGGCTTTGAGGTTGGTAGCTATGAGGCTACTGTAGAGTTTGGAGAGTATGCTACGCCTACATTTGATGCTCAGATAGAGGCTGTGGCTAGAGGTGTTGCTGGTGGCGTTATAAGCGTAGAGACGGCCGTGGAGCAGCTTTATGGCGATACTTGGAGTGCTGAACAAAAGCGGGTGGAGGTAGAAAGGCTGAAGGCTTAGGCAAAAGGGGCAATACACTACAATAACGAGGGAAGTGGGGCCCCTTTCAGGATTTTGCCTCTCGAAGAGGCAAAATCCTGCCCCCTCGCCCTTTCGCTGGCGAAAGGGCGAGGGAAAAATAATTTAAAAAGGAGATTAGGAAAATGAGTGAAAATTATTATGCAATTGAAAAAATGATAGACACCTTGGAAGGTATAAGCGAAAGCTTGGAGCTTTTGTGTGAGCTGGCTATAGAAGAGAAAAAGGCGAAAGATTCAAAACCGACTTTCAAAATCGGGGCAGATATGAGCGATGGTGGATATCAAGATGATGATGCTATATCAAAAATATTCGGAGGTAAATAAACATGTCAAACACTATTAACTATGCAACTTTATTTAAAAATGAACTATTTCAAAAGTATTCTAAAGAGCTGCTAACGGCTGGTCTTAACACCGAGGGGGTTAGCTTTTTTGGAGGCAACACTATCAAACTGCCTTTCTTGAGGCTTAAGGGCTACAAAAACCATTCAAGGGATGGGGGCTTTAATCGCCAGGCTGTTGAAAATGAAAATATCACAAGGGTTTTATCTCACGACCGCAATGTGGAGTTTTTTGTGGATGTGCAAGATGTGGATGAAACAAATCAGGTTTTAGCTGCGGCTAATATCACCAATGTTTTTGAGACAGAGCATGCCATACCAGAGACAGATGCCTACCGCATCTCGAAGATTTATCAAGAATATGAGAGACTGGGCGGAGAGGTAGACAGCACCATTTTGACTCGAGAGAATATCTTAGAGGTGTTTGATGACTTTATGCAGAAGATGGATGAGGAAGAAGTGCCGCAAGATGGACGAATCTTATATGTAACCCCTGCTGTTAACAAGCTATTAAGCCAGAGCGAAGAGTTTATGAGGGTTATGAATATTACCTCTACCGATGGAGAGATAAAGCGTAATGTGCGTATGCTTGATGAGGTACAGGTTGTGGTTGTGCCTGTTTCTCGTATGCGTTCTAGCTATGACTTTTCTGATGGCTTTTCTCCTGCTGATGGGGCTGCCAATATCAATATGATGCTTGTACACCCTTCAAGCGTGGTGGCGGTTAACAAGCATAACTATATTAAACTTTGGACGCCTGGTAGCCATACGGTGGGCGATGGGTATTTGTATCAAAACCGCCAATATGGAGACTTGTTTGTGCTAGATAACCGTGTTGGAGGTATTGCTATAAACGCAACTAACTAAATGGGTCGGTGGGGCGGGCTCACACACTATATAAACGAGGGAAGTGAAGCCCGCCCCTGCGTGGGGTTGCCGCCAGGCAACCCCACGCCCCGCCCGCCCGAAGGGCGGAACAAAAAACATAAGGGGGGGATGGCATGTATGTTAACTTAAACTACTACAAGAGGAAATATAAAAACAAGGTGGATTGGGTGGTGGTGCGGGCTTTGCTTGATAGGGCTCATGGCATAATCAACAGTTTGACTTTTAATAGGATACAGCATGTGGGGTTTGAAAATCTTACGGATTTTCAACAAAAGCAGGTGCAACTTGCTGCGTCTTTGATGGTAGAGCATTTTATGGATGCTAGCAACAGCCCTAGCCATGAGATACAAAGCTACTCTATGGATGGGATGCGGGTGTGGAAGCAAAGCCGCAATGCCCTGCCGTGGGAGGTTGCTGGGTGTGGTAAAGAGGCGTGGCTTGCCCTGCTTGAAACGGGCTTGATGGCGGGGGTGTTATAGATGAAAAATTGGGGCAAGCTGGCCTATCCAAAGTTTTTAGAAAATGATATAGCTAGCGTTGAAAGCAAAGATGGGCAGGTGCTTTGGAAGGGGCCTTGCTATTTTGCGTGGGGATTGCGTAAAGATGTAGACAAAAACGCCACAGGTAGCAACATTGCTGGGAGGGCTACTAGCAATGACGAAGATTTAGGCGATATTGTTAAAAATCATAACCCTTTAGATTTCTTGTTCAGCATATCTTTGAAGGGTGGTAGGAGTAAGGATTTTGTGATTCAAGAGGTGCATACAAGGGCAAACCCTGATGGAAGCTTTCATCATATAAGTTTTAATTTGATTGATGCGGCTGGATAAGGGGGTGATGCTAGCTTGAAAAAACTAGGCAAAAGAAGAGGTGCAGGTATAGATGTTCAAAACATTACAAAACAAATAGACGCAAGGGCAAAAGCCGCCTTGGTAGGGTGTGGTGAGGCTGTTTTGGCGGATGTAAAGGCATCTCAAACTATGCCTTTTGAGAGTGGACATTTGCAAAACCAAGCTACAAGCCTTTATGTGGCAGAGGCTGCTCAAGGCAGGGTGGCTGTTGTAACGGATGCGGTGTATGCTCGAAGGAAGTATTTTCACCCAGAGTTTAATTTTGATAGGTCTATAAATAAAAGAGCTTCTGGCAGGTGGTTTGACACTTATGCAAGCGGGGAGAAAAGGGGGATGTTGGTGGATGCTTTCGTTACATATTTTAAGAGAAATAGTTAAAACAAGGGTGCAGCTAGATAACATTAGCCTGCACACCATACTCAACAATTTAAGCAAAACGGCAGCCCTTTATATACGCCAAGGCAGGGGGCGTGCAACCCACCCTATGGCAGGGGCGGGCATGGCTGGGTATGATATGCTGCCTGCAACCATTTTGCTGCGGTGCGGCACAGATGCTGATGAGGCAGAAGAGGCGGCAAATAGCACATACAAAGCCCTTTGTCGCTTTAATTTTGAAAGCACAAAGGGGTATAGGGGCTTTGTGATGGCTACAAGCCAAGGTGCTGTGCCTCTAGGCAAAGACCAACGAGGGGTGTTTGAATACACCATAGATTTAGATGTGTTTTATTATGAGGAGGAATAGAAATGGCAAAAGTATATAACGCAAAAGATGTGGATATACGTATATCTACAAATGGAAGAGGGGCAAACCCAACCAGCTTTGTATCCATAAAAGGGATAGAGAGCATGGCCATAGGTGTAGACAATGGATTAACCAGCTGGCACCCCTTTGAGGCAAAGGGGTGGGCCAGGCGGATGGTTACATCTAAAGGCTTGGGCATAAGCTTTTCTGGAAAGAGGGTTAGCGGGTGTGAAGGTAACGACTATATAGCCAGCCTAGCATACAAAACAGGGGTAGATTGTGAAACGACAATTACGTTGCACTTTCCTGATGAGTCTACGTTGATTTTAGATTGTGTTGTAGATGTGGGCAATGTAGGCGGAGGTAGTGATGTGGCGGAGCTTTCTTTTGACTGTATGTCGGATGGGGTGCCTTTTTACACTGATTTGAATGGAGATGTTGTTGTTGGTTAGGGTTGTGTGGCCTTTCGCAAGTGATTAATATAGGGAGATCCCGCATCAAATGCGGGGTAGGTCGTTTCGACTATCTTTGCGGGGAGTGAATTCTTGGCTGACTTATAGCTTATCTGCCTGAAGGATTAGCGAGTGATAATCCAATATTCGGAAGGGATAAATCCCTTCCCTACAATAGACCTGTAGCGAAACGAACCCCTAAGTCGTCATCCCGTGCTTGACACCCCGTATCAAGTACGGGGCAGGCTCCGATCTAGACGGCTATTTTAACTTTTTTTACATATATTTTTGGTAGCTTTGATGCACTGTTTATGGCTTTGCTTGTTATGATGGGGTTGGATTTTATAACGGGGGTTATAAAGGGAATATATCTGAAAGAGATTACGTCGAAAAAGGTTTTTTCAGGTGCTGTTAAGAAAATAGGGGTGCTTTGTATTGTTGCGGTGGCTAATATTTTAGACCAGACATTTGACATAGATGCACTTTTAAGGAGCATTACAATAGCATATTTCATGACGGGTGAGGCCTTGTCTGTGCTGGAAAACTGGGGGCAGATGGGGTTGCCTATACCTAAAAAGCTAAGGGGTGCTTTGAAGCAATTGAAGGATGATTAGAAGTATGTTTGGTGTTGACATGTGGTTTTTTACGTGTTATAATGTCTCTATAAACAAACAAGAGAGTGCTGTAACACCCTCTTGTTCTAGGTTCATTGCTTACGGGTCTCGCCTAAAATCGAGGCTCGACTAAGACATTGCGACCTTTCAAGCTATCGCTTAAAATTACGTCGCTCGCCTTGCTTAGGGTTCGAGCGACGTTTTCTTTTTTCTAGGGATTCAATTATCTTGAAAACTCCCGCTATAGCTGAAATAGACCCAACTATGTAAGTGAAAAAATACGTCATAGACATCACCTCCTTTCATGAAGATTATAAAATCTCACGAAGGCTGCAATGCTTGCTCGCCAACAACAAACCTGCGTATATTATATACGCAGGTTTTGATATTTGTCAAGTTTTGTTGCAAGGTGGAAGTGGGCAATGGCATTGATATTGCCCTTCTACCAAAAATCACGCACCGCACGGCTTAGCACCTCTTTTTCATGCATTTTGTAAGAGAGGGTCATTAAGCTGTCTGAAAGGCGAACGTCTTCAACGATGATGTTTTCGGGTAGGCTTAAATCATTTTGAGAAAAATTCCATATGCCTTTGATGTCATGCTTTGCAAGGGTTAAAACCAGCTTGTTAGCCGCAGAGCCAGGCACCGCCAAGGCTACAATGTCTACCGTGTTTTCTCTCAAAAACACCTCTAAAAACTTTACGTCTATTATCTCTATGCCGTTTACCTCGGTGCCTATAAGGGTTGGGTCTTTGTCAAAAACGGCAATAAAGTTAAAGCCCTTGTCTTTAAAGTTTGGGTAATTAACCAAAACCTGACCAAACTTGCCAGCCCCAATCAAAATAACTGTGTGAGGGCGGTCAAGACCCATTATGTTGACGATTTCTTCGTATAAAACTTCAACATTATAGCCATAGCCTTGCTGGCCAAAGCAACCAAAATTATTTAAATCTTGCCTCATTTGCGAAGCGGTGATGCCCATACGCTCTGCCAGCTCTTTTGACGATATGCGATGGATGCCCTTTTCAATCAAATCTTTTAGATATCTATAATACATAGGCAAACGCTTTATAACCGCTGGTGAAATTTTCTTTCCGTCTCTCATGCTTTATCCTCCCATATATGCACGTTGTAGCAGCTCTTTGTGTGGCTGTTTTAATCCATTGGCTCAAGCTTATAACCCAAACCCCTAACTGTAACGATAGAAAAATCTTTATTATTAGCAAACTTCTCTCTCAAGCGGCGGATGTGGACGTCTACTGTACGCTCATCAGCTGCAGATTCCATGCCCCATATCTCATCCATCAGCTGCCTTCTTGTGAAGATTTTGCCTTGATAGCTTAGAAATTTAAACAGCAGCTCAAACTCCTTTTTTGGCAGCTCTCTCATTATGCCGTCTTGTTTTATCAGCCTTTGGTCTGCATCTATTTCAAAATCACCTATAACTATTTTTTGCTCATTAGAGATTTGAGCACGGCGGAGGAGAGCCCCTATACGTAGCAGCATCTCGTCAAGGTCTATAGGTTTTGTCATATAATCATCCGCCCCTGAGGCAAAAGCCCGCTTTTTGTCTTCAAAAGCATCCTTTGCCGTCATCATCAAAATGGGGATGGATTCGCTTAGGTAGCGTATATCTTCCACAAGCTCATAGCCGTCTATATAGGGCATCATAATGTCTACAATAGCCATGTCAAAATGCTTTGTGTCCATAATGTCAAGGGCCTCTTTGCCGTCTTTTGCTAGGATGACTTCAAAGCCAGCGTCAATCAAAAAGGCTTCTATCAAGCGGCGAATGTTTTTGTCATCATCTACCACTAAAATCTTAAGCATGGTAATACCTCATTTCTATTGGAAGTGGTTGATTGTGTTTCCTTGTTTGGGATTGTAGAGAAATCGATTCGATATCGTCATCCCCAACCCTTGGTCGAGCCTTGCTCTTAGGCGAAACTTGATTGGGGATCTCACTAACATAACGTACAACCTAGTAAGCAATTAGTATAGGGAGATCCCCAGTCGAGCTGGGGATGACGATATGATATGTTAACTCAAATTTGACCTTGTAGGGAATGGATTTATCCATTCCGCTATTGGATTTGCACCTTTTTATCCTTCAGTAAGGCAAGACGGAGTGGATAAATCCACTCCCTACAACGGGATGATGAGGTAGAAGGACTCTTCTATTCGTATCTTAATGCCTCTACAGGGTCAAGCTTGGCGGCTTTTCTAGCGGGGTAAAAGCCGAAGAAAAGGCCAACAAACATGGAGAATACGACAGATATAGCTATGATGCTAAGAGACGGCAAGGTGCCATGCCCTAAGATAGAGGTTGCGATATACCCAAGCAACGCCCCAAAAGCAACACCTATAACCCCACCTACAAGGCATAAAACCATAGCTTCTATTATAAACTGCCGCAAAATGGCGGCGTTTTGTGCACCTAGTGCCTTTCTTGTGCCTATCTCTCTTGTCCTTTCGGTTATAGACACCAGCATAATGTTCATAACGCCAACGCCGCCAACTATGAGGGAGATGCCCGCTATAACTGCAATGCCTATAGACACCATGTCTATAATGTCTAAGATGGTTGTTAAAAAGGAATCGGTGCTTATGGTGGCGATTGTAAAGCGAGGGTTGTCGTCATAAAAATATGCAAAAAAGTCTCGTATTTGGGCGGTGAAGTATTCAAAATCAGTATCATGAGTGGCACGTATGACAAAGTTTCTATAGCCGCCCCCTACGCCTGCTATATAGCTTGCCGTTGTGATGGGTATATAAAAAGGGGTGATTGTAGGGGCGTCTTCATCTATGGCATGCATAGGGCCGCCAAAGCCTGGAAGGTCAGGTATGTCGGGTATGGTTGCGGCAAAATCATAAACACCAACCACTATAAAAGGGTGTTGAAAGCCCCCTAAGGTAACAAAAATCTCTTGCCCTATAGCTTCAGATAAATGGGTGTGATGGGGGAAAAACTCTTGGGCAAAATAATCGCTAATAACGGCGGCGTTGTTTATTTGCTCTAAATCGTCAGCGGTTAAAAAGCGACCCTCTAAAATATCTATACCGTGAGTGTCTAAAAAACCGCTATTTGTGCCTGTTAGAGATATATGGGTATAGGTGCTTGGCGAATATCTAACAAAGCTTTGCACAAAAGCCGTGCCTAGCACCTCTGTGGTGGAGATGGCAACGATATTTTCTTGATGCAGGGCATAAAGCTGCTCTATCATCTCGTCGGTTATAAGGTCATATTGAGTGGGCAGGGCTGCGGCCACGCCAAAGCCCCCCATGTGAGGGGCAGTGCCACCTTGAGGGCGAAGGGTTACGTTGATGTTGGCCGCACCCATTTGGTCTATTTGAGAAGAAAACATATGCCCCATAGCATCCCCTATGGTTACAATAGATATAACGGCAGAGATGCCGATTATGATGCCAAGGGTGGTTAAAAGAGAACGCATTTTGTTGGCTTTTAAGCCCTCAAGGGCTATTTGGATGCTTTCGAGCATAGGGTTACCTCTCCATCTTTTAAAGCTATTATGGCACCTGCCTCTTTTGCTAGGTTTTCGTTATGAGTTACTAAAATTATAGTTTTGCCATGGTTTTTATTTAAGTCATGAAAAATATCCATAATAAGGCGGCCTGTTGCGGTGTCTAACGCACCTGTGGGCTCATCTGCCAGTATAATGTCTGGGTCGTTTGCCAACGCCCTTGCAATGGCCACCCTTTGCTTTTGCCCGCCAGAAAGCTGGGATGGATGGTGCTTAAGGTGGCTTTCCATCTCTACTAGCTTTAGAAGCTCTATGGCTCTTTTTCGACGCTCGGCGGCGGCAATGCCTGCGTAAAACATGGGTATCTCCACATTACGCAAGGCAGAAGCCCTTGGAATGAGGTTGAAAGATTGAAAAACAAAGCCTATCTTTTTGTTGCGGATGTTTGCAAGCTCTTTTTGGTTTAAAAGGGTAGTGTCAATATTTGAAAGGGTATATTGACCAGATGATGGAGTGTCTAAAAGGCCAATTAGGTTCATCAAGGTGGATTTGCCGCTGCCTGAAGGGCCTATAATAGCCACAAACTCACCACTTTTTATGTTGATATCAATATTTTTTAAAGCCTCAAAGGCATTATCATCCATCTCAAAGGTTTTTGAGATGCTTTTCATTTGTATAAGGTTGTTTGTATGCATCTCGACCCTCCATTAACATAAGTTATGATAAGTATAGACAAAGTTTGTTAATTTTATATTAAATTTTAGCATAGTTGTTTATGAATATTTTTTGCATTTGGGTAAAGATTAAGCTATATGAAGATATCGCCTATATTAGATGAAAATATAAAATATATTGAAGACCTGTTTAAAGACGCAAACGACCTTGTTAAACGAAAGTTCCCCGTTGATGCTTCAAACAACCGCTTTGCCTATATTGTGTATATTGACGGCATGGCAGAGAGGGAGCAAGTAGAGGCAAATATAATGCGTCGTTTAACCGCAGGGGCTTTAAAGACCAACGAAGGTTTTTTTAACCACCCTATGTCTCTTTTAGATACCCTAAAAGAAGGCGGGATGACAACGGTAGACCTGCGAGAAGAGCCTGATATGAGCAAGGCTGTTCACTCTATTTTGTGTGGAGACACCATCATCTTTGCTGATGGGGCCGAGGTGGCGGTTATGGTTGCTACACGAGGCTTCCCTAATAGGGGCGTGCCAGAGACGGATATTGAGGTAGTTGTGCAAGGCTCTAATGAGTCTTTCTCAGAGGTACTTCGCTTTAGCACCGCTTTGCTCCGCCGTCGCTTAAAAGACAAGCATCTAAAAATCAAGCAAAGCATAGTGGGGGAGCGTTCGTCAACAGATATAGCTGTGTGTTATATGGCGGATGTGGTGCGGCCTGATATTTTGGCGGAGGTGGAGGCTAGGCTTGCAAATATAAGCGTTGATGGCATTTTAGACGCAGGGGCGTTGCAAGAGCTGATAGAGGATGATATAATGTCTCCCTTTCCTAAATGTCAAATAACCCAAAGGCCAGATAAGGCTGCAAGTGGGCTTATGGAGGGGCGAGTAGCTATTTTGGTGGATAACTCCCCCACGGCTATTTTGGTGCCTGCTACGCTAAATTCTTTCTTTCAAGCTAGTGAAGACTACTCTCAAGGGTGGGAGATAATGTCTTTAACCCGTATAATGCGTTTTATAGCGGCGTTTTTTGCCTTGGCCCTGCCTGGGCTTTATATAGCTATCACCACATTTCACCCAGATATGCTGCCTATGATATTGTCTTTTAAAATATCTGCAGCTAGGGATGCCATACCCTTCCCCGCTGTTGTGGAGATATTGATAATGGAGTTTGCCTTTGAGCTTTTGAGGGAGGCGGGCATAAGGTTGCCTAGGCCCGTAGGTAGCTCTATAGGGATTATAGGTGGCTTGATTGTAGGTGAAGCGGCTGTGTCTGCAGGTATTGTTAGCCCGTCGGTGGTTATTATTGTTGCTTTAACGGGTATAGCATCTTTTGCTATTCCAAACTACTCCCTCGTGTCAGCCTTTCGTTTGGCGAAATTTTTGATTTTAGCTTTAGCTGCAGCTTTGGGGCTTTTTGGCTTTTGGGCTGCTCTTATAATAATATTTATTCACTTGGCAAGTTTAAAAAGTTTTGGATTGCCCTATATGTTTCCTTTTGCATCGGGGGAGATAAACGGCTATGGAGATTTTAAAGACACGCTGTTTCGCCTGCCTGCAATGTTTATGAAAAAACGACCCATATATGCAAACCCTAAAGAAGAAGATAGGCAAGATTAGCATGTTGTGCCACCCCCTACTTGCCCCCTAAAGGGGGCAAGTAGGGGGTGGCGTTGGGGTGTTTGCCCTGCGGGCAAACACCCCAACGGGCGGGCTTCACTTCCCTCGTTTATGTAGTGTGTGAGCCCGCCCGCCGAAAAATATCGCCCCATGTAGCATAGAGGCATTAGGCTACCTTGTGCGTAAGCCCCCCTCGGAGAGGGGGGAAGTGCCACGAAGTAGGCACGGGGGGAGGCTTTTGTGATTAGCATAAAAACAAGGAGGAAAGTGTATGCCTTTTGCCAAAAACAATAAAATATCCCTTCGGCAGATGCAAGCCTTGCTTTTTTTAGAGGTTTTGGGCTTTGGGGTTTTGGTGGCCTTTCCTAATATAGCTGGCAGGCTAGGCCACGCTGGGTGGGTTGCTGTTATATTGTCTCTAGGTGTCGCCCTTTTGTTAACTTTGCTAATGTCTTCTTTAGGTTCTCGTTTTCAAGGGTTGAGCTTTCAAGAGTTTTGTAGCAAGCTTTTAGGCAAGCCTATAGGGGCTTTGGTGTGTGCGGTGTTTTTTGTTCGCCTTGCTATATTGGCTAGTGTATATTTGAATAAATTCGCAGAAGTCGTCAAAATAACAATGCTACCAAACACGCCAAATTATGTTGTAATAATCGCCATAGTTGCTCTTTGCGGGTATGGGGCTTCAAAAGGCATAGAAACTAGAGGAAGAGTTGCGGAGCTACTTGTATTGATAGCGGTGCTGCCCCTTGTTTTTGCTATCGCCATATTAGTGAGAGGGGCGGATTTTTCAAACCTCCTCCCCATAATCATCCACACAAACCCACAAGACATAGGCATTGCAACTTTTCATGGCATTTTTGCTTTTAACGGCTTAGAGTTTATCCTTCTTATGGCGCCTTTTGTGGCAAACCCAAAAAACATGAGAAAATCAGCCGTTAAAATCGTGCTAACCATGGGCATATTTATGGTGGCTATAACCACACTTGCCATAGCTAGGTTTGGGCAAAGCATAAACAACTACACCAACCCTATATTAAAAATGCTAGACACCATAAGCTTTCCAGGCACTGCTGTTGACCGCCAGGGGGCGTTTATTATGGCTTTTTGGGTTATATCTGCCTATGCCATTATCAATGCTTGCTTGTTTTTTGCGGCAGAGATTTTAAAGGATATGGCTAAAAAAGAGCACAACAAAAGGTTTTTATGGCCTTGTATGCTTTTGGTGGTTGTTTTGGCCCTTGTGCCGAGGGATTTTTATGTGATAAATATGATGTTAGGCGTTGCCACTATGGCGGCTATACCTTTTATCTTGTTGATAGCTAAAGCATTGCGTAAAAAAAGGGGGTTTTAGGGATGAAAAAAAGAGCGTGGACATTTAAAATAATAACCACATGCCTTGTTTTGGCGGCGTTGGTTAGCTTTAATTGGGATAGGCAAGAGATTGAAAACAGAGCCTTTGTGATGGCTATGGGTATTGATATTATCGAGGATGATGATAACCCGTTTTTAGTGTCTTTTTCTATAGTGGATGTGCTTAAGCTGGATGAGAACGAGGGTAAAAACATAATGCACACCACCCAAGCACCCACCCTTGAAGTGGCCTTAAGCGAGACATCAGCAAAAACCAGCCAAAAAATGTATTTTGCCCACACTAAAGCTATTGTGCTTGGCGAAGGTGTTTTATCAAATGGTGATGTAGCTGAAGGGGTGATAGACACCCTGAGGAGTAGGGCAGATGTAAGCTTAACCACCATTTTAATGGCAAGTGAAGGCAAGGCTAAAGACATTATAGAGGCAAAAACCCAAAAAGATGGTTGCTTAGGGCTTTATCTTGCTGATTTTTATAATAAAGACAATGTAAACACAGCAGCCCATGTGATGAGGGTGGATTTGAAAAGCTTTAAGGCAGATTGCCTGTTGCCTTTGGTTACTCTGGCGGCAGATGAAAAAGATGATAAGGATAATGATAAAGACGAAGTACAAGAGCTTGAAGTTTGTGGAGTGGCAGCTTTGAAAGGCTTTGAGCTTGTAAGATATATACCTCAAGATGACTTGGGGGGGCTGGTGTGGGTTAAAGCAAACGCTAGTGGTGAGCATGTGGCCGTGGAGGGCACAACCCTGAAGATAGAGAGAAGCAAAAGCAAGATAGATTTTATTGAAAATGAAAGTAGGCTTTATTGTTATATAAATGTAGACGCCGCTGGGAATATTTTGGAGAGAGGCTCATTTAAAGAGGCAAAGCTCTTTGAGGAGAAAATCAAAAAAGAGATAGAGGGCTTGCTGGCATTTCTTCAAAAAGAAGGGGCGATAGACGCTTTTGGTTTTTTAGGGGATTTGAAAAAGAAAGAGCCGAACCTATATAGGCAATATAGGGATGATTTTATGAAAGATGTGGTGTTTGTGGTGGGTGTGGATTTG
>Ga0123355_10013008_pt1 | contig 12925 bp, 7 predicted proteins | sample TergutEmb28metaG_3_FD_89872 | JGI IMG/M metagenome (GOLD analysis project Ga0123355, IMG submission 89872) | Embiratermes neotenicus P1 segment gut microbial communities from Petit-Saut dam, French Guiana - Emb289 P1 | ecosystem: Host-associated > Arthropoda: Insects > Digestive system > Gut ... | reverse complement strand
TCGTTCTCAATTCTGCGGCGAGCAGTCATTCCTGCGCGTCCCGATTGGTTTTCTAAAATAAAGTTTTTCGCGAAAGTTCCGTCTTGGATTTCGGCAAGAACCTTTTTCATTTCTTTTTTCGTGTCATCGGTAATAATGCGTTTTCCTGTGTTATAATCGCCGTATTCAGCAGTGTCACTAATAGAATATCTCATGTATCCAAGTCCGCCCTCAACGATTAAGTCAACAATTAATTTAAGCTCGTGACAACATTCAAAGTAAGCGATTTCAGGTTGATACCCTGCTTCAACCAACGTTTCAAAGCCTGCTTTAATAAGTTCAGCCGCGCCGCCGCAAAGAACAGCTTGCTCGCCGAAAAGGTCGGTTTCACACTCCTCACGGAAGGTTGTTTCCAAAATTCCCGCGCGACCTGCGCCAAGTCCTGCCGCATACGCAAGCGCCAAATCTTTTGCTTTGCCGGTTGCGTCCTGTTCAATAGCAATCAATGCCGGAACTCCGCGTCCCTCTTGATATTGAGAACGAACGGTGTGCCCGGGACCTTTTGGAGCAACCATCCAAACGTCAACATCTGCGGGTGGATTAATTTGTCCGAAGTTAATGTTAAAGCCGTGCGCGAAAACAAGTGACTTGCCTGCTTTAAGGTTAGGCAGAATACTTTCTTCATACAATGCTTTTTGCTTCTCATCGTTAATAAGAACCATAATGATATCAGCTTTTGCACAAGCGTCAAACGCTGTTGCAACAGCTAAACCTGCTTTTTCAGCCTTTTCCCAAGACGGCGAACCATTATACAAACCAACGATAACGTTCACGCCGCTTTCTTTCAAGTTAAGCGCGTGCGCGTGTCCTTGTGAACCGTAACCGATAATTGCTACCGTTTTACCGTTTAATAGTCCTAAATTACAATCACTATCATAATACATTTTAGCCATCTTAAATACAACTCCTTTTTAATATGTAAAATTTAATATATTCATATTCTTAAATTTAATAATTTAACGCAAATTATCCAATATCTCCTCTTTGAAGTCCCGTAACACCGGTTCTGACTAACGATTTAATCCCGAACGGCTTTAAATTTTTAATAAACGCGCTGATTTTTGACGGCGAACCGGTAAGTTCGGCGATCAATGCCGTTTCCGAAATATCCACAACGCTTCCGCGGAACGTATCAACTACAAACATAATATCTGAACGATTTTCATTTGTTTCGACCTGAACTAAAACATGCTCACGCAAAACCGATGTTTCGCTTTTAAGTTTGGCGATTTCAATTACATCAATTAGTTTAGCAAGTTGGTTTTCGATTTGTTCAAGGGTGGCAACATCGGTTTCAACAACAATTGTCATTCTTGATATGTCCGGGTTTTCGGTTTCGCCCACCGAAAGGCTGTCAATATTGTATGCGCGGCGCGCGAAAAGTCCGGCAACCTTGTTAAGTACGCCCGAATTATTTGCCACAAGCGCCGAAATAACGTGTTTTTTGATTTGCATAAGTCACACTCCTTTAATCCATTATGGGGTCTTCGACATTACAGCCCGGCGGAACCATGGGTAATACTTTCAAATCCGCGTCAACAACACAGTTAATCACTGTTGGCGTGTCGGTTTGAGCTAACGCCGTTTCTAATGCCGACTTGAATTCTTCTTTATTTTTCACTGTCATCCCCAATGCTCCAAACCCTTGTGCAAGTAAGTCGTAATTAGTTTTCTTATCAAGAGTTGTAGAGGAGAAACGTTCCTCATAAAATAATCGCTGCCATTGCCGAACCATTCCTAAGACGTTATTATTTACAATAATATCAATTACATTCAGTCCATTTTTCGCCGCAGTTGAAAGTTCGTTCATGTTCATGTGGAAGCAACCATCGCCGGTTATATTTATTACCGTTTTAGTTGGGTTTGCAAACTTTGCGCCAATTGCTGCGCCAAGTCCGAATCCCATGGTTCCAAGTCCGCCGCTTGTGAGAAGCGTTCGCGGTTTTGTAAATGGAAATGTTTGAGCAGTCCACATTTGGTGTTGTCCAACATCAGTGCAGATAATGGTATTATCTCTATCGGTTATTTCCGCGATTGTGTCGAGGATTGTTCTAGCGGTAAACGCATCGGATGGCGGAGCAGAAAATTCAGCTTTCCATTGTTTCACTAAGTTTGTCCAATCGGTTCGTTTAGCAGGTTTAAGTTTTTTATTTAATTCAGTCAAAATCTCTTTAACATCACCCAAAATAAACTTGTCCGCCGCAACGTTTTTGTTAATTTCTGCGCGATCAATATCAATGTGCAAAATTTTCGAATTTTTTGCAAACAAAGTCGGGTTGCAAGTAACCCTGTCCGAAAATCTTGTTCCCATAGCAATCAGTAAGTCGCAATTTTTAATCGCGTTTGCCGAAACTTTTGAGCCGTGCATTCCAATCATTCCGGTCGAAAGTTCGTTAGTTGTATCAAAACCGCCAATTCCCATAAGCGAATGGGAAACGGGTGCGTCAATTAGTTGTTGAAACTTTGCAAGTTCGTCAGATGCGTTCGACGAAATTATGCCGCCGCCGATAAAAATCAATGGTCTTTCGGCAGCTGTAATCATTTCAAATGCATCGTTGATGTCTGTGTGGGTGAAAGATCCTTCGCCACACTCAGGATGACATTGAGAAGCATTGTTGTCATTCTGAACGGAGTGAAGAATCTTGTTATCAGGTTCGTACTCCGCCACTTCGCCGGTTGCGTCCTTTGTAATGTCAACCAAAACGGGACCTTTTCGTCCGGAATTCGCAATTTCAAATGCGCGGCGAATTGCGGGAGCAATATCTTCCGGATGTTTGATTATAAAATTATGCTTAGTTATCGGAGAGGTAACGCCGATAATGTCAATTTCTTGAAAACTATCTTTGCCCAAAATGCTGCGGTTTACGTTGCAAGTAATGGCAACCATTGGAATTGAGTCCATATAAGCTGTTGCGATTCCGGTAACAAGGTTTGTCGCACCCGGGCCTGCGGTCGCTAAACAAACGCCGACCTTTCCGCTCGAACGAGCGTAACCATCGGCAGCGTGCGCTGCGCCTTGTTCGTGTGCTGTTAAAATATGCCTGATTTTATCCGATTTTTTATACAGGGCATCGTAAACATGCAAAATCCAACCGCCCGGATACCCGAAAACGGTGTCGACACCTTGCTCTATTAAACTTTCAACAACAATATCCGCGCCATTTAATTTCATACGGCTTCGCCTCCTGAAATCAATTAATAATTAATTATAGATGGTTTTCTCACGCGAAAACCCTAATTAAAAAATTATACAACAAATTAACTGTTTTGTCAATAAAAATTATATTTCAAAAAAAGAGCAGGTCGAATGTGAATTCAAACCTGCTCAGATATTATTTAATCTAATCTATAAATACTTATACGCCCGCTGGTTGACGAAAGCTGGAATTGTGCGTAATTAACGCCGGTAATAACCGGAATGTCACTTGAAAATCGCCCTGACCTTAACGAGTACTGAACGCTTATAGGTTCGCCTTCGTTTGGAACCATTACTTCAATTCTGCCCGATGTAGTGTTGACGGTAAGATTTGCAGGGACGATTGAGCTTATAACTTCGATTCTGCCCGAAACACTTCTTGCCGTAATATCATTAAACGTACCGGAGAGATAATGTCTGCCTGATGTAGTTCGTGAGTACAAATTCTCTGCTTGTGTGTTGGTAAGCCCTATTCTTCCGGAAACGGTTCGTAAATTCATGTCATCCGCGTTTGAATCATATATTTCGATTCTTCCGGATGTTGTATTTAAAGCTAACGTTTCAGCGGCGAGATTGCTTGCTTCAATTCTTCCCGAAGTGGTGCTTACATTAATGTTTAAAGCGTTTATATCATTGATATTTACTCGTCCCGACACTGTTCGAACATGAAAGTCATCAAAATGTTCAAATGCATATGGTATAAGTACTTCAAGACGTTTCGACGGCGTATTTCGAAAAATTCCGGGATTGCTATGAAAATTTACTCTAATGGTGCCGTCTATTACATCTATTCTAAATTCTTCGCCGTCACGTAACTCGCGTTGACTAAATTCGGTAATTCTTATATCGCTTCCGTGATGACGGCTTATGCTAACTCTGCCCGATGTCCAGTCGATGTTCATGGAATCTACATCATAGACTGGTACGTTTTGAGTTGTTCGTTCCTCAAAATATCCCAAACCAAATCCTGCACCAAACCAAGAATCTCTTCCGCCTGCGAATCCTATTCCACTTATAAACCACGCAACAAGTCCAACAAGAACAGCAGTAGATATAATCCAACACGCAATGGTAATAAATTTTGTTTTATTCAATGTTTTCACCTCATTTTTTGTTTTTAGCTGATAAGAAAGCGTTAATCAGCGATTCAATTGCACAGCCAATAATCCAAATAACCCAAGTAATATGCCATGCGTGCGTTGTAAAACTTATAACAAAATATAGTGCGGTTATAATTGACCACAATGCGGAAGAAATGGCTTTTCGCATTTGTTTGCGTTCATGGGTTTCATCTTGCCATTCGCGGAAATCTTCCACCATATTATCTGCTTCTTTGTAATATTTAGGTTTTGTCATACTGTTATAAATCAAAAGTCCTGTTGCCGCAGCAACAATAATAAACATCATTACAACGCCCAGTATTGGGTCTGCTCTGCCGGTAATTGTGCTTAAAATAATGACCGGTAAAACGCTGACTATATATAGCATTACTGCAATTGCTGTGAACATTGCTGATTTTCGGCGAGCTTTTTCGTCAGGTTGAGCATCTTTCTCTATATCGATTAAAAGCGTACGAACATCTCCGATTCCAACAACTGCGATATTGAACGCTGCCTCCGGCGTTTTGCCATCCTGTAAAAGGTCGTTGTACTTGTCTTGCAAATTCTGAATCATTTCCTCTTTTAGTTCAACGGATTTTTTTGTAGGTGTTGTTTCCTCAAAAAGGTCTTCAACATATCTTCTTAATTTATCTTCCATAATTAATTTTCCTCCTCAATTAATTTTTCAATCATTTTTTTTGCGCTTTCCCATTCCTGAATAAGACGTTTGTAAGTATCTTTCCCTGACTCGGTTATGCTATAATATCTTCGCCGCGCGCCTGTTTGCTCGTCGCCCCAGTAGGACGAAATGCAACCGGCAACCTCTAACCGCCGAAATGATGTGTAAAGTGTTGCTTCTTTTAACTCATAGTCGCCGCCGGTTTTTTGTTGTATGGATTTGTTGATTTCATATCCATAGTTATCGCCGCCCATAAGCTTGGCGAGAATAATTGTGTCGGTGTGACCTCGTATAAGGTCAGACGCGATAGACATAGCCTCTCTCCTTTCTTGACATTTGAGTCAACTTGCGCAATCTTTTGCCGAAAACGTCCGGTCGGGTATCATTTATACACGCTTCCGGTCATTTTCGATAAAATCTCACACAATTTGATGCAAATATAAATTTGATGATATGGTATATGTTTTTAATTTATATACACTATATCACATATTACTTCGTCTGTCAAGGTATATTTTGAAAAAATATAAATTTTTTATTAGCATATTCATCTTGCAAATATTATATTCATATGCTAAACTAAGAATATGTTATGTTTGAAAGGAGTTTACAATGAAAAAAGTAATTATTGTGGGCGGCGGAATTGCGGGACTATCTGCCGGGATTTATGCCGCGCGAAGCGGATTTGATGTCACAATTTTAGAGCAGCATAGTATTCCCGGAGGATTTTGCACAAGTTGGAAGAGGGGCGGTTACTTATTCGAAGGCGGCTTACATTGGCTCAGCGGTTCGGACGAAAAACAACCGTTTAATAAGATTTGGCGCGACCTTGGCGCGATAGATGATAATACAAAAATTTTCACTCGCGACCCATTTTTGATTTATGACCACAATGGCGAACAAGCATGCCTTTACCGGGATGTTGAAAAATTTCGCGCTCATCTTTGCGGAATTTCGCCTGAGGATAAAAAGGAGATTGCCAAATTTTGCAACGACCTTAAAAAGTTTTCTAAGATTATAATGCCTTTATCCGACGTTAAAGGTGTGAAAGTAAAGGAAAAATCAAAGGTTAAGTTATCATCGTTTTTTTCTATGCTTCCCGCGTTTGCAAAATTCTCTAAGTATATGAAGATGTCGGTGCCCGAATATGCAGAACGGTTTAAAAGTCCGATAATTCGCGGATTTATTGGAAATATGATGGAAGAAAATTATCCTGCGTTGTTTTTGTTTATGTCTTTTGGTGTATTTCTTTCCGGTGACGGTGGATATTTAGAGGGCGGCTCACTAAAAATGGCACAAAATATAGCTAACCGCTTTAAAGAACTTGGCGGAAAAATTCAATTCAATACCAAAGTTGAACAAGTGATTGTAGAAGACGGAAAAACTGTCGGCGTTCTCGTAAATGGCGAAAAAATTTCGGCGGATACTGTTATTGTCACAACTGACACAACGGTTGCTATTGATACGCTGCTTGCGAAACCGTTGAACGAATCGTGGACTGATAAAATGCGCGCCCTAAAACCGAAGTCGATGGTAAATACTTTTATTTGCCTTGGAGTGGAAGCTGATTTGTCTGATATTCCTGAATGTGTAACATTTGCGCTTGACAAACCGTTCACATTTGCTGGCAATCAGCATAAAACGCTGGGTTATGAACATTACGCGCCTTATGATGGTTACGCGCCGAAAGGTTGCACCCCAATTACCGTTATTTTAATGGGTGATACTTACGATTTTTGGAAAGCTCATAAAGAAAACGGTACTTATGAAGATGAAAAGAAAAAAGTAGCTGATACTATAATTGGAATTTTGTCAGAAAAAATTCCGCAAATTAAAGATAAAGTTGCTGTTGTTGACGTTTCTACACCTCTCACATACGAGCGATATACCGGAAGTTATCACGGCGGTTGGATGACGAAAATCGGAAAGGGAGAAAAAATGAAATCCTACCCTATGAAGAGTGAAAGCATTAAAGGTTTATACTTTGCAGGACATCGTATATCTCCGCCCGGGGGGTTACCGCCGGCCGCAATTACCGGACGTTTGGCAGTTCAGCATTTGTGTAAGGATACCGATACAGTGTTTCAGTAAAACAAATCATAAATTCCTCCCAATTTTTACATGTAGTTTATTGACGAATTGTATAAAATAATGTATAATAATGATGGAAATGTTGTTGTATTTAAACAAAAATCAATAAATAGTCGCAGGATATGATAATGGTGGAACATTATCATATCCCCAATTGATAGCATGCTACTGACACGCTAAAATCTGTTGCGACCTTTGTATGATATCCATATTTATTGAGCTTTATGATAAATATGGGTGTTGTGTGGGTTAATAACAAAAGTGTCAAGCGTAGTTTGCTTGGCATTTTTTATTTTGAAAAAAATGAAAATTATATATAGTATTTAAGGAGGATGATGACCATGAAAGACAATGGATGAAAACAGGAATGGTAGCCGTTAATATGTGTAATTTTGTGTGATTGATATGCAGTGTTACATAAATACAAACATGAAGGAGTGTAAACTTATGATGAAAAATAAATTTAAAATATTATCATTGCTATTGGCTGTATTGTTAATCTTTGGTACTTTTGGAGCATCTGCTATTAATAATGAAGGAAATATAGAAAGTTTTGACAGAGATGAAATAAGTAGTGAATTATCAATTTGGAATGCAGATTTATTGGAATGTGCCAATTTTGTGCCCGGACAATTGCTTGTAGGCTTGAATTTTGATGCGCATTTAGAGCGAAATGATATCGAATTATTCAATGAATTTGCAAGTTTTTCTGCTGATTTTTCTGAAAGTTCTAGTCGTAGAAATTTTTCTGCAAATTTATTTCCGGGCGTAGATGCTTTATCAGTTAGAGATTTAACCGATGTTTCGGATTTTATGGATGAACATTCGATAGCTATGGCTCAATCAAATAGAGGTAATGGCATAATGAGGTTGTCGGATGATGAAGATAGTAGACCTCCTCGGCGGCAAATTTTGCTTATTGAATTAGCTGATGATAGTAAGGAATATATGCTTGCCGCGATTGAAGCGTTAGAGCAAAATCCGCTTGTGGCTTATGCTGAGCCTAATATGATTTTAACAACCTTTGCCAATAGACCAAACGACCCGTTTTTCCAAAGCGGACAACTTTGGGGCATGGAGATAATACAAGCGCCTGAAGCTTGGAATATCACAACCGGTAGTCGTGATGTGTTGGTAGGTGTAATAGACACCGGTATAGATTACAATCATCCTGATTTGGCGGCAAATGTTGACAGGTCATTAAGTCGTAACTTCATTAACGCAATACCTAATCGTTCCCACGGCACGGCGGTTGCAGGAGTCATAGGAGCTGTCGGTGATAACGAGATTGGTGTTGTTGGCGTAAACTGGAAAGTAAGTATGGTATGCTTAACTGTTGGGATAACTGATAGATATATAAGCGTAGGAGCAATGGTTTCAGCCATACTATATGCTGAAGAGATTGGAATTCCTATACTTAATGTTAGTATAGGCGGAGGCTTTAGTGATGCACTATATGATGCTATAAAAGGTTATAGCGGGTTAGTAGTTGCATCGGCAGGCAATAATATGACTAATAATGATATTACTCCTACTTATCCTGCATCCTTCAATTTAGAAAATATCATTTCAGTAGCAGCATCTAACCGACATGATAGACGAACCCAAACTAACGTTGGACGAAATACAGTACATTTAGCCGCACCCGGTGAAGCAATTTGGACTACATCGATATCGACGTTCCACTATGGGACCGATACCGGAACCTCTTTTGCTGCTCCACACGTTGCGGGGGTGGCAGCTTTGTTGTTATCGTACAATCCGAACCTCACAACACAAGAGTTAAGAGATGCTATTTTAAATAATGTTGATATATTTCCATATTGGGAACCCATAACAATTACAGGTGGGCGGTTAAACGCATATAGAGCGCTTTCTTCTGTATTGATGTCTCGAAATGCACTGATAGCAGCCGGTGCTAATTATAGTCTTGTTTTAGGCGATGATAACATGGCATGGGCTTCCGGATTGAATAATTTTTCTCAATTAGGAGGTGGTGATACAGAAAATAGATCTTATTTGGCTACTGTAAACGGTCTGGACGATGTTATATCCGTTGTGGCAGGGAACTCACATAGTTTAGCGCTTACAGCAGATGGTACTGTATGGGCGTGGGGGTCAAATACATTCGGAGAACTTGGAATAGGTCTCAATGCAATTGGATCGTATATCACAACACCTCAACCTGTAACCGGAATATCTGGTCGAGTTATATCTATCGCGGCTGGCACGCAACATAGTTTGGCGCTCACAGCAGACGGATATGTTTGGGCATGGGGAAATAATAATCATGGTCAATTAGATAACCAGATACCATTCCCAAGTGCTAATCCCATTCGTATTCATATTCCCAGTTTATCCAATGTAATGTTTATTGCGGCAGGAGATTATCATAATTTCGCCGTTATGTTAGATGGCACGGTATGGGGGTGGGGAAGAAATGATAATGGACAAGTGGGCGTTGGTTCTACTACAAATGCTATAACTCGCCTTACGCAAATAACCGAAATTTCTCATGTCCGATCAATTTCAGCAGGAACAAATCATAGTTTAGCTGTTAAAATAGACGGTAGTGTATGGGCATGGGGTAACAATGATAACGGTCAATTTGGTGACAATAGTGTAGGTTCAAGCCGTATCCCTGTATTGATAGATCGGTTGCCGAATGATATTAGAACAATAGTTGCCGGTGATTCTTATAGTTTAGCACTCAAAAGAGACGGTACAGTATGGGCGTGGGGACTGAACAACCACGGTCAATTAGGTAATAACAGCACAACATCAAGTCCTACTCCTGTGCAGGTGAATAACTTGACTAATGTTACTGCAATCGCGGCGTCAAGAGGTGGAACACATAATTTAGCACTCCAAGCAGATGGTACAGCATGGGCATGGGGCGGCAATACATACGGTCAATTGGGAGATGGAAGTATAACACAAAGGCTTATCCCTGTACAAATGCGTGCAAAAGGGATTGCTGGAGTAATATTAAGTGATTATGCTCTAACATTGACAGCTGGAACAAGCATAACATTGACAGCAACTGTAATTCCAAGTTTTGCCATGAACAGGAATGTTATATGGAGCAGTAGCGATGCGAATGTGGCAACGGTTGATGAAAATGGCGTTGTTACAGCAATAACACATGGAACGGCAATTATAACCGTTACTACGGTTGAAGGTGATTTTTCAGCAGATTGCATGGTAACGGTAGTCATTGCGCCGCTAATCACATCTATTGCAGCGGGTTATGCCCACAGTCTTGTTATAGATGAAACCGGTATGGTATGGTCTGCCGGCAGAAATGATTTCGGGCAATTAGGAAACCAAAGTCAGGAATATAGCTCTTTGCTTATGCCTGTAAGTTATTTAAGCAATGTTGTATCTGTCGCAGCAGGGAATACACATAGTTTAGCACTGACAGTAGATGGTGAAGTGTGGGCGTGGGGGTCAAATACATTCGGAGAACTTGGAATAGGACTCAATGCAATTGGATCGTATATCACAACACCTCAACCTGTAACAAGAATACCTGGTCGAGTTATATCTATCGCAGCGGGCGCGCATCACAGTTTGGCGCTCACAGCAGATGGTCGAATATGGGCATGGGGCAGTAGTGAACATGGTCAAGTGGGATTTGATGGAACCAACGAGGACATACTCTCTCCTGTTTGGTTGCAAAATTGGTTTATGTGTGGTGTGACATTTGTTGCAGCTGGGGCTTATCATAGCTTTGCCATTGATGAAAGTGGCACAATATGGGCATGGGGGAAAAATGATTATGGTCAATTGGGACTAGGTCACAACCAGGACTACATTTTTTCACCGGTTATGGCACATCAGTTGTTGGATATTAGAGCAATTGCCGGCGGAACAAATCATAGTTTGGCTCTTAGATCAGATGGAAGCGTATGGGCGTGGGGTAATAATGATTATGGGCAATTGGGGAACAATCGCACGGAGCCAAGCCTTGTTCCTGTGCCGGTAATCGGATTAACAAGTGGAATCAGAGCAATTGCGGCAGGAGATTCTTATAGCTTGGCGCTTGCGTCAGATGGTACTATATGGGCGTGGGGCAAGAATGACAATGGTCAATTGGGTGATGGTGATTTTGAATCAAGACGTATTCCTACACCTGTGATTCTTGATAATTTGATTAATGCTACCGCAATTGCAGTATCAAGAAGCGGAGCTCATAGTTTAGCGCTTAAATATGATGGCACGCCCTGGGCATGGGGCAATGAGGATTATGGGCAATTGGGGACAGGAAATGTAGGTGGGTGGCTACCTTTTCCATCACGAATGTTTACTTTTATGGCAACAGAAATAACGCTAAGCGACAGTGCATTAATATTGGAAGAAAATATGACTCAAACACTGTTAGCAACGGTAACACCAGTTTTTTCTATACAAAGATACATGTTGGGGTGGCATAGTAGTGACATAGGTGTAGCAACGGTAAATAGTAATGGAGTTGTTACAGCGGTATCACCGGGAACGGCAACTATAACTGTTACTAACGGATGGGGCTGGACGGCAATATGTGAGGTAACAGTAGTTGCCGGAGCATCACCGGATATAACCTATGCATTTACATGTGCTAATTTCTTAGCGGCAGTGCGTGAACTGATAGGAAAACCAACAGGACCGATTTTTAAAGATGATGTAAGGTATATAACACATTTAAATGTTCGTTTCCAAAATATATCAAGTCTATCGGGAATAGAGTATTTTACCGGGTTAACATGGCTTGATTTCGCACATAACCAACTGACAGAATTGGATGTTTCAAACAATCCTTCGTTGCGGCACCTTAACTCTTCAAGCAACCGACTGAGGGAGTTGGATGTTTCAAACAATCCTGCACTGGAATTTCTTAACTGTAATTTCAATCAGTTGACGGAGTTGGATGTAACAAACAACCCAATGCTACGTGAGCTTAATTGCAATTTCAATCAACTGACAGAATTGGATGTTTCAAACAATCCTGTATTGATAATTCTTAACTGTTTTTTCAATCAGCTAACAGAGCTAGATGTTTCAAACAATCCTCTGCTGGCGCATCTTGACTGTAGCGGCAATCAACTGACAGAATTGGATTTGTCAAATAATCCTCTGCTGTCGCTCCTTGGCTGTAGCGGCAATCAACTGACAGAATTGGATTTGACGAACAATCCTCTGCTGTCGCATCTTGACTGCTCTTACAATCAACTGACGGAATTGAATTTAGCGAACAATCCCGCATTGGAATATCTTAACTGTTCAGACAATCAATTGACGGAATTGAATTTAGCTAATAATCTTGCACTAGTAGAACTTCATGTTTCATGGAATTACTTGGAGGAACTTGATGTAACAAATAATTACGAACTTTGGTTTATTGATTGTTCTTTTAATTTCATGCCTTCTATGGAAAGTGTAATAGGCTGGTGGTTGCGACCAAGAGAAATTAATTTCGACCCACAGCACATTTAAGTTTTACAATTACATTATGAATTTAATCCCCACGACCCAATGCCAATTGCAAGCGTAACAAAAGTTATGACAATGTTGCTTGTTGTTGTGTCTTATGATTTGGATATAATTATTGTGTGTGAACAATGACAGCACACTCATGAAATATGTAAAGAAAATTATATAAAATTTTTGTTGACATTTATAATTTTTAATGCTATAATATTTGAGAATTTAATAAAATTATTATTCGGTTGGCGGTCTTTATGACTGTTTCAAGGATTTAGACTTTAGGGCGAGAGTCTCCTTTTTGGAGGTTCTCGCCTTTTTGCGTACTTTTTATGAAAAATAATTAACATCTACATA